>MDSW01179410.1_pt1 | contig 35045 bp, 19 predicted proteins | sample 811171 | NCBI WGS metagenome assembly MDSW01 (sample SAMN05326641, study PRJNA326480) | marine metagenome | isolation source: seawater | place: Atlantic Ocean: North West | collected 2012 | reverse complement strand
CCGCCTATAGGCATTACATTACCATTAAGACTTATTTCTCCCGTAAGAGCCATAGTATTAATTACTGGAATATCACATAGTAAAGATATAATAGCAACGGTTATTGCTGTTCCCGCAGATGGACCATCTTTAGGAGTAGCACCTTCGGGACAATGAATATGAATTCCAAATTTATTACTATCTTCTACATTTTCAAGTTTTTCTAGAATATCTAAAGGTATTAAATTGAGTGCTAATGTTTTTGCTACAGACATACTTTCCTTCATAACATCACCCTGCATACCAGTAAGTTTAAGTTCTAAATGTGCAGATGATATAAATTTGTAAGTTTCAATTACAGTTATTCCACCTATACCAGCAGCAGTGGCAAAAAGACCATTTACTAAACCTGCTTTAGGTTTATTATGTATAAGTTTAATGTCAACTTTATCATAATTTTCAAATACTTTATCTATAAAATCTTTTTCAATTTTAAATGGTAAAAAGTCTACACTATCAGTCAAATATTGAAGATTTATCTCCCTATAAATTTCATATAATTTTTCTTTTAGTTTACGAGCACCTGCCTCATATGTGTATGTGTCTATTAAATACATCAATTCATTATCTTCTAGTATAATATCATGTTCTGTCATACCTACATTATTTAATATTTCTGGTATAATATGTTTTTTAGCTACCATAACTTTATCAACTTTATTAAGAGGATTAATTCTTATTCTTTGAATTCTATCAAGTAGAATTTTATCTATCAAAGCAGGGTCATTGTAACTAAAAATTATTAAACATTTTGAAATATCAAACTTGATTCCTGAAAAATATTTATCAGTAAACTCAGTATTTTGCGATGGGTCGGTTAAATGAGTTAAAATACCAATAATTTCTTTACCATGTTCGGTTTTTGAAATTTTATCTAATTCATCAATGTAAATTATAGGATTCATAATTTTTGAATCTATGATACCTTCTATTATTCTTCCCCATGTGGACCCAACATATGTATAATTATGCCCCTCTAATGTAGAACCATTGGATGAACCACCTAAAGCTATAAATACAAATGGGCGTGTTTTATCTAGTTCATCTCTTAAGCAATGAGCTATTCCTTGTTTAGCAAGTGTTGTTTTACCAGTTCCAGGAGGACCTTCGAAACCAAATACATATCCTTGATCGTTACCATTTACCCACTGTGCCAGAAGACGTTTAATTTGATTTTTGGCATCAGACAATCCATATACAGATTTGTCTAATCTATTAGACACTTCTTTAAAATATTTTGATTGACTTTCAAGATATTTACTCCATAGATTACTTAGTTGTTCTAAACTGGTTACTATTGATAAAAACTGGTCTGTATCTTGTAATCTGATATATTTTTTCTTGAGATTTAGTTTTTGAGCAAGATATTTTATTTCATCAGTTCCAAATTTATGAGACAAAAGATTATTAATCATGACTCCCTTAGAACCAGATGCTTTAATAGAGAGATGCCCTAATATTTCTTTAAGCTCAGGAACCTTTATTTTTTTAAGCTTAGTGTTAATCTCACTTTTTACATATAATTTATCAATTTGTATTGATGTAAGTAAAACCTCTTGTATCCATTTTTTTAAATTAATATTTATTTTGTTAAGAATACTTGGGTTTTTATTTGATTTCTTATAACTATCTATTATTTCATTTAAATTTTCTGTATTTTGTAAATCTCCATCACATAAACTATATTGTTCTTCTACAGTTATAACATCTCTTGATATGATGCCTACCAATTTATCATATTTAATAATAAGTTCATCTAATTTATACCTTATTACTTCTTTCTTATAATTCCCAAATGGTATTTTTAATAGACCGTCTAAATATTGCTGAGCTTTAGCATTGCTCTCTCCATTCTTGGAATTATTAATTTCTTTAAGTTTATCCATGGCCTTTGACTTTACATAGTCATCTGCTTTCATAAGATGAATTCTTTTTTCATATGGTATTCTTTCTTCATTAAAATTACTGATTTTATCATTTACTTCTTGAACAACTTCGTCCCCATCTCTAAATATTTTTTTTAAATGCCAGTGAAGACTATCAAATATAATAGTTGAATTTCTAGGAGCAGAAGCTTGGTGGTCTGATTTCAGCAAATCAAACAGTAAATGTGCTAAATAGATACTATCACTATCGGATGTATCCAAAAGTAATAGAGTAATCATATACCTTTGTTTATCTACTTCATTTATAATGAATTCCTTAACAATTTGTGAAATATTTTTTGCCTTAAATTTAATTAAATCCGTGTGATAAGTTATACAATTACTTGCAATTTGATTAGGAGAATTTAATAAAAAATCAGTGATTGACATAGATTCCAAAAAGTTCTTTCTAAAATTTTCATTAATATCAATATTTTGAAATAATTCATTAATTTTATTACACTTGTCGTCAAATATAGGTTCCTTCTTATATTGATTCATATCATCATTAATAAAATATCCATATAGAATCAGTAATTTACCTTTTACAGGGACAAATATCTTGGCACCCATAGTTTTCAATATCAAATTTTTAGTAAATACATTATATTTATTAACAGATGGTTTATCTAATTGATAACTTGATAGAGTAATTGAATTAGTTTTATTATTTTTCCCATGTGTGCGTAATTTAAACGTTATATTATTATCGCAATTAGTTTCATAAAGTTCACATTTAATAATTTTAAATAGTGGTTTAAAAAACTCTATATGAGCCATAAATGATTCATTAACGCATTCTTGAACCTGAATATCTCCCAAATATAGAGATATCAAATTATTTATATCAACCGAACCTGAATTATTCGTAATATCTATAATTTTTATTTTAATTTTAGCAAGACTGAGTAAAATTGTATAATTTGAATAAGATTTTAAAAATGTTACAGTTGTTCTTGCTGGATAAAAATCTAAGTCTGATATAACTACATTAATCTGATTCATTAATTTTTTGTATTCATTCATACTAATAATATTTTGTTTATGAGATTCATTAATTCTTGAAATTATATTTTTCAATGTTTTTCTAAAAAATAAAACTTCTACATCAACTTTTCTTTTGAATCTAAGAAGAACGCGCCATCTTTTTTGTATAATTAATGCGGCAGACTCGTTAGATAACTTAATAATAGTGGGATTTTTCTTAGATTTAGGCATCAACAGTATAAATATAGATATAAAAATTTAAAAATTTATAAACTCACTTTTTTTGATAAAATTTGATAATATATTTTATCAAAATAAGAATATTACATAATCAAAATGGTAAAAAGCTTTGGAGGAAACAAATCAAAACGTAGAGGACGTAAAAATTTCAGAACCAAAACATTCTCTTTAGATGACCTAAAGGCATCTCGTGATGAAAATCAAGAGTATGGATATGTAACTGAAAAATATGGCGATGGCCGGTATCTAATTATGTGCTATGATAAAGTATCAAGAAAAGCAAAAGTTAGAGGCGCACTTCGTCAAAAATGTAGACTCGATAAAGGTGGGCTTGTTCTTATTTCTACACGTGAATTTCAAGATACACATTCAGATATTCTATATGTATATACAGACGACGATAAAGAAAAACTTGTTAATGCGAAGGTAATCTGTGAATCATTTACAAAAACAGGAAAACTTTCCAACGACGAAGACGATTTTCAACAAGAAGAAGAAGATGATACATATATGCCTGATATTAAATCGTATGGTTCTGATGTAGATGTTTGGGATGATGAAGAGGATGAAAACACCTCGACACGTCCTGAAAAAGAGAAGGTTGACATTAAAACTAAATCTAAAAAGGAAACATCCCCTGATCTTGAAGAGCTATGTAATGACCTTGAATTGGATATTGACGATATTTAATTATTTAAAACTATATAATCTTTCTTAAATTCAATATTTCTAAAAATAATATCATTTACTCGATGCATGGATTGTTTTTCGTAATCAACAATTAATTTGGTATCTAAATTTATATTTTTATTCATGAATGGATCAATACTTATAAAAAGCACTATATTATCACAACTTTTAAGATATCCGAATGGATAAAAAGTATCATCGACCATTTTGTTTGCTACTATTTTTTTTTGAGATTCAATTAATACTATTTTATTAGATAATAGCGACATTAATACATTTATTCTATAATCACGAGGCAATAATTCTTGTAAATTTTTATTTTCCAAATACTTTGATATAAAATACCTTATTTCAGGGGTATTCATATACATAAAAAAATTATTATCAAATAGATTATTTTTATTAAATTCTTTCCCAAATGCCTTGAATAAAGCATTAATATAGTCATTGTATTTTTCATCATCTGTTTCTCCATAACTAACTGTATGTTTTACACTTATTAGAGCATCGTGTCCTATTAATGTCTCCTTCATATCTTTGGGTAACATATAGATAATTGTATTTTGATTAACAAAACATACCTTCTTATATTTTACGTTTGCTAACGCATATAATTCTACATTACTTGTATAGCAATTGATATATTCTATGTCTAAATTTTTAAAGCTGTTTGATAGTCTGTCAGTATCAATAATTATACCGCTTATATAGATTACAACTTTTTGTTTGGTAGGATTTTCATTGAGTTTTGAAAGATTCTTAAATAATACTTTGGGGGTATGTAATTTATTAATAGGTATTACAATAGCAAATTCATCAATAAAGTCTACCTTTTTAGGTATTTCATTGAAAATATCATTTAATTCATATATACTTGGTTTGTCCATTGATATTAATTCATCTGCTAATTTTTTATAGTTATTAACATTAATTTTGTTATGGGAATGATATTTCAATAATATATCTACGCATCCTGTTTTATTATTTAGTAATTTATTATCATATACCTCATTGATATATTGAATAACTTTATTATATTCTGTCTTTTCGTCAGAATCTTCATAAAACATTCCACTATCTCTGTATGGTTTACAATTATGAATTATAGGAATATTTAACGTAAAGCATTCGAGATGAATAAAATTTAGTCCGTTTCTAATGTTATTGCTAATCATTAAATATTTTATTTTACTCATTTTTAGTCGATGAAAAATTTCAAGAGACAAGGTTCTTGGATAAAGTAGTATCTTTTTACATTTAACTATATCAAGGTGTTTTATACATTCTAAACAATTTTCATTTCTTTTAGGTATTCCAAACATATGAATAGTTCCTAATCTTTCGGGATACTTCAAAAAATATTGATTAAGCATTACAAGTATAGGAAGAGAAGTCTTGTGTATACTTAAGTTTGGTTCCATAATTATAATATCAATAGTCTCTGAGTTTTGAATCACTTTGTATTCAGGTGAAATATTTTTTACACTTGCATAACTACTTATAATTTCACTATCCCATACGTATGGTGATATTTTTACTGGTTTTTTAGTTATACCTTCTATATATTCTTTAACGTGAGTATACATAGGCATAAGCCAAATTTCATCAACATATTCATTATTCATATCAGATATAACATTGTTGTGAACATTAAATACAAATTCCTCACAGTTGATAAGATAAAAGTTACCTACCATTAGATTTGCTATTTTTATACCTAATAATTTCATTTGGTTAAGTAATTTATATTGATCAACTATCAAAGAACTAAACATTATCAATTTATATTCTTTTAATTTGTCAATATTACATATATTATAAACAGGTTCATCAATAACTTCAAAGCGCTTTAACTTATCTTCAATAGATACGAAATCAACCTCAAAACCTGCTTTTCTAAAACTTTTTAATACGAAATAACCTTGTTGAGCACATCCATTAGTAAATATGCTATCAAATTCTTTTATACATATACCAATTTTGTTTGACATAATGTAAATTATATTGTAATGTTTAAATAATAAAAAAAACAAATATTAACTTAGTAAATTTAATATTTATTATATAGTTTAAATTTTAATCTTGTTTCTTACACAGGTGATAGACAATTCCTCCGAATCGTGCTTCATCTGCGTAAATTTTAAACCTGTTATCACCACGAATAATGTAACAGTAGTGTTCATTTCCATTAGTATTTTCTCCTTCAATCCTACTTTCAAATCCTCCTCCATAAGATGTGTTACCAAAGGCTATTTTACGACCATCCTCTGTGAAAGTCCCACTGTTTACACATTCAAAGCATACATAATTACCATACCGTGCGGACGATTCAATAGCCTTCTTACAAATAGGGCATTGTGGTGTGTTATTGCTGTTACTCATCTTGAATACTGTTACCGTATGAAATTAAATTTTATGTCAAATTTTTATAAAATTTAAATCCATGATATTAAATAAATTTGACATAAAATCATTATTTACATATCTTGTATAAAAAACGATGTCCATTCAAGAAACACTGTTTCATGCCTCTCAAATTTCAAAATATATTCACTCTTTGTATACAGGTGATGAATATGATGTCCGTTCTTTTTGGAAGGGACATTATGATTCGGGTCCTAATCCGTATTATTTTCAAACAGAAAGTGGTATTTTTATCGAAGAGAGTGTAGGAGGTTCCCCAAGTTATCTTTGTACACCTTTGGGAAAATGGACTATTCTGGGAAGTATATGTTATGGTAAACAATCAGACATTGAAGCTATCCGCGAAAAACTATTTAAATATGTCCAAGTTGAAGAATTTGCCCCTGTTCCTACTTGTAAGTATCCTAACAGAGGAGCAATTTGGAAGGTAAAAGGATACAATGGTATTACTCTACCTGATGCGATTCCAAAATCTACAGATTTCATTAAATATAACGATGCCAAGGCTCAATTTGATGAGTTTACTAAAAAGTATCCATCTTGGCTTCAACATGATTAAATATAAATCATAATTAAAACTGTTTTTTATTTAAATTTGATATATAATTAAAAGCATGTTGTCATAATATAAACAATGGGAATCCCGAAATATTTTCGTCACATTACAGGTAAATATCCAACTGTAGTAAAAAATGTCGATACCAAAGTACAGATTCAGAATTTATACTTTGATATGAATTGTCTTATCCATCCATGTGTTAGGACAGTAACTAAAGAATATCCTCTTTTAGTTGAGAAGCATAAAAAACTTGAACCTTTGGAAAAATATCAAACAGATAAATCATTTCATACTGAGTTCGAACTTAAAATTTACAATGAAATTAAAGACTATCTTGATAAACTTATTAAAATTGTAGAACCAGAAAATCTTATTTATCTTTCGATTGATGGTGTTGCTCCTCGTGCTAAAATGGAACAACAGCGGACAAGGCGATTCCGTTCTATTAAGGAGGCCCGTATGCAGAATGAGATCTATACAAAACATGGAATTGAAAGGTCTCATTTTGACACGAATTGTATTACTCCTGGGACGATTTTCTTGTATAAACTTTCACATTATTTACGAAGCTATTCTAAAGATAAATTCGACGAACTAAAAGTGAAAATTATACTGGACGATTGTCAAAACCAGGGAGAAGGTGAACATAAAATTTTACAGCACATTAAAGATAATACACTTGAAGAGGTTGGTTGTATTTATGGATTAGATGCTGACCTAATTATGCTTTCATTATGCACGGGTTCTGAAATTTATTTACTAAGAGAGGATGTATATTTTGGTAAAGTAGATACAAACTCTTTCCTTTATCTTGATATTGAAGAACTAGGTGAGCATCTCTACAATGATATTAAATATAGTATTCTTGAAAAAATAGAAGGAGAAGCAGATGAAGAAATGACTCTCGAGAAACAAGATGTTATTAATGATTATATTTGCCTATGCTTTCTGATTGGTAATGATTTCTTACCACATCTTAATGGTATTGATATTTTGACAAATTCTATTAATGACCTTCTTGAAATTTACATTTCAATTATTGTTGTAAGGCATAAGCATCTTGTCATTGATAATTCAATTAACTTTATCTTTCTTCGACAAATTCTAACAAATCTGTATTCAAATGAAGAGATTTATCTTCCTAAATTTCAAAAAAAGAAACAACATTTCAGACCAAGACTTCAGTATAATAATGACATGGAACTTGAACTGGAAAAGCTAAGATTTTATCCAAGATTTAATAATACTAATAAGATTAATTTAGGACAAGAAGGTTGGATGAATGAATATTATAAATATTATTTCAATATTGACAATGTAGTTATTAGAAAAGATGATATCAACGATATTTGTAATAATTATGTAGAAGGACTTCAATGGAATATCAAATACTATCTTGAAAAATGTCCTAGTTTTACGTGGTATTATAAGTATAGAGCTGCACCCTGCCTAAGAGAACTATCAATCTTCCTAATTAACCGCGTATATCCTGCTAAATTTGACGAGGAATCAACGTTTACACCACTTGAACAATTATCTATTGTATTACCAATTCAATCATCACATCTATGGGCTAAAACTTTTAAAAACAAAGTTAATTCGGATTATAAATTGATATCATATTATCCCAAGGATTTTGCTCTTGATATTGTTAATCATAATTTCCTATATGAATGTGACCCTATTCTATGCGACGTTGACCATGATTATATTAAGGATGTTCACAAAACATTAACTTTTTCTCCTTTTGAAAAAGAAAGAAATAAAGTAACTGGTTTAATAACTTTTGAATCAGACGCTGATGAAAACATTAAACTTAATATTAATATGTAAATAATTTATAATATAAACTATAAATTTTTTATTTAATTATTGTATTTTTCGTTGTAGTAGTTACGTAATAAGCTTACGGCTTGTTTAAGAGATAAGTCAGAACCTCCTAATTGTTCACTACTTTGTGAAACACTATCATCTTCACGTGAACTACAGTCGGGGCAACTTTCACAATCCGGGCACATACCACCTTCCATACCATGACCTGCTTCCATCTCATGATCGGCGTCCATTTCATGGTCAGCGTCCATACCACATCCAGCTTCTAATCCATTAGCGCCACATCCACCACCGCCTTCCATTCCATGACCTGCTTCCATATCATGATCAGCATCCATTTCGTGATCAGCATCCATACCACATCCGGCTTCTAATCCATTAGCGCCACATCCACCACCGCCTTCCATTCCATGACCTGCTTCCATATCATGATCAGCATCCATTTCATGGTCAGCATCCATACCACATCCGGCTTCTAATCCATTTGCTCCACATCCACTACCACCATCCATTAAATTTGATGGAAGGTGAGCAACAGGTTCTTCTCCACCTACTACTACACCTTCTTCAGTGATAGATTCAGGACCTGATTCGGCAACTATACCAGTTGGAAGATGTGCTACAGGTTCTTCCTCCTCACCTAAACCTTTTGGAACATGTGCTACAGGTTCTTCTAATCCAGGAGGAGGAGTTGTTGATTGTTGTTCAACTGGTGCATGAGCATCTACAGGTGTAGGCTTCTTTCCAAATAATCCTCCCATAAATCCACCACTAGAACTTTGTTCACTTGCCTGGGATTCAGTATCTTTACTACTACTTCCAAAGAAGCCAAAAAAACCACCGTCTTGATGATAATTAAACATTCCTTGAGAGGTATCTGAATCAGATTCATAATCCATACCGCCTCCTTCCATTCCATGGTCTGCTTCCATTTCATGGTCAGCATCCATATTGACGATACCCATATGTTCAAGACTACCACCGTCCATTCCATGTTCGTTATTGTATTGTTCTACTATTTCAGCAATATCTTTATCAGTTAATGGGTCTCCTCCTTTTTGTGTTTTCCTTTTGGTAACTTTAGACTTACGTTTAGGTGATAATTTAGGACTTTTTTTTGTGGGTTTCTTTCTTGTAGCTGTTTTTGTTTTCAATCTCTTTAATAAATCTTTTTTAACAGATCTGGTAATTTTCTTTTTATGATATACTTTGTTTCCATCCGGGCATTGTGACCCATCATCTACACCGGGGTAATCATATAAATGGGGAGAACGTCTATATAATGATGTGCGATTTGTAGGTTTGTTATCAGAGCATAAATCTCTGGTTAATGCTGATTTACGATTGGATGGTGATTTATAGTCTTTATTATTGTAGTATTTTAATAATGCTCTTTTAGCAGCAAGTTTAGAAATTCTTGGATATTTTACTTTTGAACCTTTTTTTCTAGGTTCGAGATTATTTCCTCCTGTGACAAATCTAAATTTACCATTTTTAAAGAATACACCTATTGAACCATTTTCATATTTTCTCATTTCTTTTACACCATCATTTTCTTTAGTTAATTTTTTTAATAAACTCTCAGCATTTTTTGGGACAGATTTAACTACAGAACCTTTTCTTTGTGAGGGACGGGTTTTAGTCGGTTTTTTAGGTGAACGTTTTGAAGCACTTTTAGCCATTTATATAATAGACATATTTTTTTTCGTAAAATATTTGTTTTATTTATTTCATTAAATATATAATAATGATTACTATAGTTGAATTTTATGAAAAATTACAAAAAAAACAAAACCTATTTAATTTCATTGATTTAAGTCGTAGTTACAAGTATCTTAAACAATATGATAAAGAAACAATATTAATACTGGGGGCAAAATCTCACCCAAGATTTAAAACACTTAATACTTTTGATATAGAAAAAATAAAGCCTGAATTACACAAATATAGAATTTTTGTGTTAGATAAATACGTATGTAAATTACCAAATGAAGCTATATCAAATTTGCTTAATTTATTTAAAATTAATAAAAAAAATGTCATATTTGTAGGATATAGTTGCTATGCTAATTTAAATGTAAATAATACAAACGATATGTTTAGACCTATTGATATAACTAAATACCCATTTGATGAAAAAAATACTAAAACAATTTATAAAAATATTTCAATTAAGTTAGTTTTATTATACATATTTTGTTTCATATCAATTATTTTAGGAAATATGAGAGATTCAAGACTCTTATATAAATTTGTAATTATCTTATTAATAATTATTCCTGTTGCTTTTCCGTTTAAAAAGGTTCTATTTATAAATAATTCACAGGATAATGTTTTGTAAAAAATATTCTGCTAAATAATTTTATGCGTTTATATTAAATGAAAAAGGATCAGTTATTCAAAAAAAATCCTTCTAATGAATTATTCAATAAAGTACTAAATGCCTTTGGATTATCTAATGTAGATGATAACAGATGCTTCTCCAGGAAAGACCTAGAATATATAAAAACAGTAGATGCTATAAATGCTATGAAAAATGAGCTTGAGGAATGCTATTTACCTTGTAAATCAAGGACATACCTCAATTCTTTAACAGAAAAGAATGTTATTACTATCTTAAGACAAATTTTAAAAACTCGCAATTACACTATAACATCTCGAGAAAAATACATGAAAGGATGTAAATTTATAATTTATAGTCTTAGTAAGTTAGACCAACAAACTTACACACCTCTTATTGAAATTACACCAAATGAAGAGGACGAAGATACTACAAAACCAATTGTTTTAACCTTTAATTAAATATTTAATTAAAATGATATATTAAATATTTAATCGCGTTTAATAATATATGAATAATCATACCTCTGCTGTATTAACAATTTTATTATTTTGCGCTACAATGATGACTATACGTATGATGAACAAAGAAAACTATAGAAATGTTAGGGTAACACATGCCAGAATACCTAAAAGAGTGTTTTCAAGATCATTTAATATAGATCATCATTTGAAGTGCGAACCTGAAAATCTTGGTTGGAAAGGTTTTTGGAGACATAATTATGCTAAATTTTCAAAAAATTTAGATCAAGTATTTTGTGATAAAAATAACAAAACATTACCACCTTTATTATTTGATGGAGTAAGAAATACTGAATCTTGTCCATTATAATGTGACTACGTAGTTATCATCTTCAAATTTTATTTTTAAATTAGTATTTTTTTTTAAATAGTTTACTAAACCATCATGCCAATATCTCAAGAACCAAGATATTGACCTGACTTTATCGTCACATTTAATTATAAACTTTTCGGCTTGAAAACTATTCTTTAGAAGAATTCCTATTTCATGTACATGTAGTTCATCATCTAAAAATTCCTTATTATTAAAACTGTCAGATATGCTATCAATGATAATAGATATTTGATTATCTATTTGGTCAATAGTTGGGGAAATTAATTTGTGTCCATATTTTCTAGTTTTAGTTCTATTAGTAATAGTTAATTTAGGAAGACTTTTATCCATTTGATATTAGTATTTATAAAAATATATATAATTATACTCATTTCTAATTATAATTTGTTACTATATAGTACATGGAAACTATAATTGCTATAATTTTAATATTTATTATGGTATTATTAGACACTAATTCACTTGAAAAGTTTCTTACTATAACTACTCCTATTAAAAAGAATTTAAAAGATTCATATAAGGATTTTTCACATGATTTAGCAGAAATTACTACAAAAACTGTTTCGACGGAAAAAATTATAAAAAAAATCAATTCTCCTAATCTTTGGATTTATAATGACGAAACTACATCATCGAGGCATTGGAAAAACTTTTACTCAAGAAGATATAAGCAACCTACTTCATCTTTAATTAATTTATGTATAAAATCTGTAATAAGACATTCTTGTTATAACTATAAAATAAATATTTTCTCCCAAAATGATCTCGTTAATATTATACCAGAATATGTATCCGCTATAAATAACTGCACCTCTGAATACATGAAATATAATTTAATAAAATATGCTGTTTTATATAAATATGGTGGTGTTTGGATTCCTAAAGATACATTAATGTTTAAATCTTTATCATATCGCCCTCACTTCGATTGTAATTATATAACTACTTTTGGAAATAATAATGAGAATTACATGGATCGAGGTATATCCGATTCTATTATTGCAGCTGGGAAAAATAATATAGTTACTGGACAAATGTTATCATATTTAATTCGTAACACACTTACTTTTCAAAATGCTCTAATTTTTAAGCAGAGTATAAATAAACACTTTAATAAATTAATTAGTAAGAGTATTTATCATGTAAAGCACAATTCATCGATATTAGAAAAATGCAGTGGTGACCACTATACTATAGACGATATGTTTACAACTAATATAGTAAAATTTCAATCAGGTAATCTAAAAGAAACTATTAACATCAATGTTAGTGAAATTGAAGATTTAAGAGAATTTAATTATTTACTTAGAATGTCTGAAAGACAAATACTCGATTCTAATCTTTTTATAGGATTATTAATCAAAAAAGCTTTTTCTTAGATAGTATATAAATTGAACCTGACATACAAATAACTCCTAATGCTCTAATTAATAAATTATAATTTGTAAAGTCTTTATCTATGTTATCTATTTTTTGTAAAGTTTTAAATGCTATATCATTTTCAATAATTTTTTTAAGGGTATCTATATCACTGAAAAAATCCTTTACATTTTCATCTTTTAATAAATACGAACTGGTTTTAAAACCTATACCTCCTCCTACGCCATAGGCAATATTCTTTATAAACTTAATTAATCCTAACAAACTATTATATTATTAGAATTAATTTTCAATCATAATTTTATTAATTTTAAAATTAAATCTTTCCAGACTATTTGAGTAATCTACCAAATTATTTTGCCTATTCTTCTCTTTATTATCTTGTTCTAATTCATCTTTTTCGATTTCATTTTTTTGTTCATCAGTTAGTTCAAGACTATCATTCTTTCTTGATTCCTTATATTCTTCAATAGTCATATTTTTTGTAGGTTGATTTCTATCAATATTCATTAATTCAAATGCTTCTTTGTAATCAAAGCAATTTATGTTAGCGTTGTTTCCTGAATAATTAGTTGTTTTCTGACATAATTGTGAATAGCTGTCATGCTGATTAATAGCTTTTGGAACTTGATATTTCATTATTTCATTATTTTTTTCATTTAACTTTTTATTAAATTGGTCTTGAAAGGTATTGTCTTTTGTAATTTCAATTTTTTCTATTTCAATATCTTCTCTGACACCATTTTCAACCATCATGTCTCCATACCCATCATCTTCATACTCATCAACATACTTATTTTCATCATAGAATTGATTAAACTTTTTTGCGTCAAATGAATCTACAGAATCTTCACCATTGAAAAAAATTGGCTTTTTTTTTTTAACATTTTGCGAATATTCGCCATAATCTTGTTTAAGTTGATTGTAATCCTTATCCATTATTTTAGAGTTTATAACATATTGTTGTTTATCAAAAGCATTCTTTACAGTCACAAACATGTCGTGTGATGAAGCACCTGCTCTATCAGGATGACATATTTTTAATAAACTTTTATATTTATCAGCTAATACACTTAATCTAATTTTTTGCTCGGCTATCATCTTAAGAGGGTCTATTTGATTTAAGGTAATACTGTTCATAATAAGGATACGTTTTTCAAGATCACTTAGATATCGACAATCTTTTATTTCAAGAGCTTGTTCTCTTGTAATAGTTATTTCAACAAAACCATTATCATCACCACCTTGTAAATCGTCAGTCGTATTTTTATTATTAAGATTTCTTTTATCAGATAAGTTATTCATATTACTAACGTTATTTACAGTATTCTTTATATTAGTATTAATGTCAATTGAATCACTTTTATAATTTAATGTATTCTCAATATCATCAGCTGTAACTGGAAGTTCTTTTGAACAATCAATATTTGTTCTATAATCAATTTCTTGTTCATATAGTTTATTAATGTTATGCGAATATTTATTATCTTGTTGTGTATTTATACCAAATTTATTACTTATATCTTCGCTAGGAATAGGTTGATTAAAGTATTGATATTCATTAACACCTGAATTAATTTGTGCTTTATGAGTAAGGTGATAATTAGGAATTTTATTAATAGGACTATCTGGTTTTTTTTCATTGACTTTTTTTTTAACTATTTTAAAATCAGTTATAGGTTTTTGAGGCCTATATTTAATTGCTGATTTTATAGGCAGAGTTTTGTTTTTATCATTCTCTTTTTTTTCATCATTCGGGGAAGAAGGATTATTACCCATTTATTATATTTAAATATTTCTTTAAAAATAAAAACTATTTAAAACGAATAGTAACAATACTATATATATGAAAATTGAAAATGATATTAAGCTGGATTTTAGTGATGTTTTAATTAGACCTAAAAGGACTGTTTTATCTTCGAGGTCTCAAGTGTCCCTTGAAAGAGAGTTTAAATTTCCACATTCAACATCTAAATGGACGGGTGTTCCTGTAATGGCTGCTAATATGGATACTACTGGGACATTTGATGTAATGAATGTGCTATCAAAGCATAGTATGCTAACTTGTTTAACTAAATTTTATACAAGAGAGAATTACGATGATAATCTTCCTAAATGTCCACTTCAAAATTATAATGGAATAGTTTCAACTGGTATTAATGATGCTGATTTTGATAAATTATGTGAAATCATTGAATGGAAAAAAACTTTAAAACCTGTAGATGGAAAACCCATTCTTAATTGGGTATGTGTTGATGTTGCTAATGGATATATGCAGAAAGTTGTAGAGTTTTGTCAAAAAGTTAGAGAAAAATATTCGGATGTTATACTTATCGCAGGAAATGTGGCAACAAGAGAAATGACGGAAGAACTTATTATTAATGGTAAAGTAGATATTGTTAAGGTAGGAATAGGTCCAGGAAGTGCTTGTTTAACAAGATTAAAAACTGGTGTTGGTATGCCTCAACTCTCATGTATTGTAGAATGTGCCGATGCTGCTCATGGAGCAGGAGGACTAATTATTGCGGACGGAGGTATAACTTGTCCAGGTGATATGGCAAAAGCATTTGGTGGAGGAGCTGATTTTGTAATGGTAGGAGGTCAATTCGCGGGACACGATGAAAATCCAGGGGAAATGGTTGAAGAAGATGGTGAAAAATTTAAACTTTTTTATGGAATGAGTTCAGAGCATGCTATGAATAAACATTACGGTAAAATGGAAAAATATCGTTCATCAGAAGGACGTGTTATCAAAATAAAATATAGGGGTGCTCTTGAAAATACTGTTCTTGATTATTTAGGAGGGATTAGGTCAACCTGCACTTACATTAATGCTACATGTATAAAACATATTCCTAAATGCACAACATTTGTTAGAGTAAATAACCAATTAAATCTTATTTATGCTAAATAATATAAATAATTAATAAATAATAAATTTATTAAACATTTAAATAACATCGATCCTTTACATTTCTGCACCCCCGCCGTCTTCTCGAACGTTCGTTGGTGGGTTGTAATATGGATCTGCGGCATTTCTTTGTTGAGCTATTTCTCTGAAACTATTATTAATATCACGTAATGCTTCTGTTAACGCAGGTGATTGGTTGTTCATTTCGACGTGGAATTGGCCGTGTTCTGCTGTTATTCTTCTTAATTCTCTGTTAACAAGCCTAAGATCGTGAGTTATTTGGTGAATTGAGGGAGCACGCGCTATCTCTTCCATACTGACGCGGTGATGATTGGCTGGCACAAGAGGGTATAGGTGTTCTCTTAATAAATTCAATTCATTCTTAATCATAGTTATATAATACCATATACTTTGTCCTGGTTCTAAATCCATTGCTCCTCCAGTTAGTTTAAGTTTTTTTGAATAATTTTTAATAAGTTGGGAACCTATAGCACTCGATGATTTATGCCATTTTCCTGTAATGGGGTGTTGTATTTTTTCAAACATACTATATATTATACCTATTTTATAATTAGTATTATTTAATAAAAAATTTATTAAACTTGTAAATAACATCTATCTTTTGTATTTTCAATGTCTTTTTCAGGAATATATTCATCAATTCTTTCCAGATGTGTAGTATTAATTATTAATAGATTAGCCAGATGCAGGTGAAAAGTTACATAATTTAATAAAAGTATACCAATTAAAGAACCATACATAATTGCTGGAATAATATGCGAAACAAACAATGACCCTGCTATAAATAAAACCCAACCTAAGTAATACTTGACATATGATATCGGAAGAGTTTTTTTAAAGAAATTTTTATAGTAATTAATTTCAGGATATTTACAAACAATACCTACCAATACTCCTATTAAAATATAACATATTAATAGTGAATATAATATTATTCCATATATACTAATGTATATATTCGATTCTGTTACTGAAGAAATATCTGTTGTGTTAAAATTTAATTTTTTGGGAATTACACACTGACTATCAAGAGGACTAATAACCATATCACAAAATATAAGTAATAATACAGCTATCATATTAAACCTAAACGCAATATCCTTGGTATCTCTATCGGGATTATAACCCCAACGTATAAACCAAAACGGTTTTATTTTTGTAGTTCTGTATTTATATAAACATATTTCACATTCTGATGTATCTCTATTAGTTAAACAAGAAGTCTCTCGCCACTCTTGTAAACATGAGCTATGAACATATTTAGATGTCCCGTCACATCTACAAGCTCTAATTAATTTATCTTTTTTATCGTTAGATGCTTCTAAACAAATTCGACAGGTATCTTGTTCATCATTCATTACAGAATAACTACTCATCTTTATATAGTTGGGAATTATTGCTTAAATAAATATTAAATTTGATATCAAATTCTTGATTTAAAGATATGTTAAAACAGTTATCTTACAATGTCTACTCAAACTGAAGCACCCCCCCTTGAAAACAATATTAAACCTAAAAAACTAAAACTTAAGAAAAGGAAAGAAACAAAGCAAACCAAAAAAGCTGCTGAAATTTATACTAAGATGGAACACGCCGAGCATATTCTTAAAAAGCCAGATACGTATCTAGGTTCAGCAGAACCAGAAAATATTAAAACATTCGTTCATGATAGTGCTTCAGGTAAAATGGTAGAAAAAGAGATTGATTTAACACCAGGATTCTATAAATGTTTTGATGAGCTTCTTGTGAATGCTCATGACCATAAAAAGAGGATGCAGAAAGTAGCTAATGATGGTAATTCGCATCATATGGTAAACAATATTAAAGTAAGTATTAATGATGATAACAGTATTACATTTTATAATGACGGTGATGGTATTCTTGTAGAATATATGGAAGAGCATAAAATGTATCCTCCAACACTTATCTTTGGTTCATTGCTTTCAGGAACAAACTTTGACGATAATGAAGCAAGAGAATGGGGTGGAAGAAATGGTTATGGTGCCAAACTTGCTAATATTTTCTCACATAAATTCATTGTAGAAACAGTCTGTCATATTAATAAGAAGAAATTTTATCAAGAATTTACTAATAACATGCAGGATAAGACCGAACCAGTGATTTCAAGTGCTAAGATCAAACCTTACACTAAGATTACTTGGTATCCTGATTTTAAAAGGTTTAATATGGATGGGCTTAATGATGATATTAAATCTCTCATGTGTAAGAGAGTTTATGATATTGCCGGTGTAACTGACAAGGATACTAAAATTTATCTTAATGAAGAACTTGTCCAAGTTAAGACTTTTGAAAAGTATGCTGATATGTATATTGGAGATAAAACAGAAACTACCCGTGTATTCGAAGAAGGAGTAGGATGGCAAGTTCTTGCCACCTGTAGTGATGATGATATATTTCAGCAAGTTTCATTTGTTAATGGAATTAACACGTCTCGTGGTGGAACTCATACAGACTATATTAGCGACCAGATTAAAACTAAGTTGGCAGAATTTCTTAAAAAGAAGAAAAAGATTGATATTAAACCACAAATTATTAAGAATCAGCTTAAAATCTTTGTAAATGCAAGTAAAATTGTTAATCCAGTATTTGATTCGCAGACAAAGGAGACTCTGAAGACCCCTAAAGCAAAATTTGGAACTACATTTGATATCTCAGATAAGTTTATTACACAACTTGTAAAAACTGATATCTTTGCTAAAATTCAAGCACAGGCAGCTTATAAAGATAGTCAACTTCTTTCTAAGACAGATGGTAAAAAGAGTAAGCGAGTTCGTGTTAATAAATTATCTGATGCTAATAAAGCAGGGACTCCAGATTCAAAGAAATGCACTATTATCTTTACAGAAGGAGATTCTGCTAAAACAATGGCTATCTCAGGTCTTGCTGAAGTAGGCCGTGATCATTATGGAGTATATCCTCTAAGAGGTAAAATTCTTAACGTAAGAGATGCTCCTACGACTCAAGTTATGAATTGTGCAGTTCTTAACGATATTAAACAAATCATTGGTCTTCAAGTAAATACAGATTATATTAAACAATACGAGAAAACAGGTGTATGGCCTCTTAGGTATGGTCAAATTATGATTATGACAGATCAGGATCATGATGGTTCTCATATCAAAGGACTGATGATGAATATCTTCGATAGTATGTGGCCTGAACTGACAAAGATGGGATTTATCACAAGTATGGTAACTCCTATTGTTAAGGCATTTAAAGGTAAAGATGAGAAGGTGTTTTACACGCTTCAAGATTATGAAAAATGGCGAGACTCTGTAAAATCTAAGTCTTGGCGTATTAAATATTATAAAGGATTGGGAACTTCTTCCACAAAAGAAGCTAAAGAATATTTTAGACAACTTAAAGTTATCAAATATTTGCCTAATATTAATGAAACCGAGCCTGAACAAGATGACTCTGCTCAACCAGATGATACTGAATCTGTAAAATCTACAAAAAGTGAAACTAAATCTTCTACTACGTATAAATCAATTTGTCCCGACCTTGATTTGGCTTTTAATAAAAAACGAGCGAATGATAGAAAAGCATGGTTAATGGGTTATGAAAAAGATAAGATTCCTGATTTTAACCAAAAAGTTATTTCAACAAAGGACTTTGTAGATGACGAACTTATTCATTTCTCCAACGCAGACAATGACCGTTCAATTCCCAGCCTTGTTGATGGTTTTAAACCTTCACAACGGAAAGTAGCTTTTGCTAGCTTTAAAAGGAAACTTACAAAAGATGTTAAAGTTGCTCAACTTGCTGGATATATTAGTGAACATGCCGCTTATCACCACGGCGAAGTATCTCTTGAAAACACTATTAAAAACATGGCTCAAGATTATGTTTCTGCTAATAATATCAATTATCTTGAACCTATTGGGCAATTTGGCTCAAGATTGATGGGTGGTGATGATGCTGCTCAATCAAGGTATATCTTTACTAAACTATCCCCTATCACACGACTTGTATTTAAAGAAGAAGACGATTGTCTATGTAAATACTTAGATGATGACGGATTTTCAATCGAACCTGAATTTTACTTCCCTATATTTCCAACTATTCTTGCTAATGGAGCATCGGGTATTGGAACTGGATTTTCAGCTGATATTCCTAAATTTAATCCTATTGATATTTGTAAATATATTAAAGCCAAAATAGAAGGTAAAGAGACACCTACACTTATCCCCTGGTATAGAGGTTTTAATGGAACAATTGAGTCTACTTCTCCAGGAAGTTTCATTACACGAGGTAAATTTACTATTATCAATGACAGCACTGTTCAAATTACAGAACTTCCTATTGGAACTTGGACTGAAAAATATACTGACTTTCTGGATAAGATTTCAGTAGAAAGAGGTAAAGAGACTGCTAAAAATTTTGTAAGAACATTTAAGGATGATTCCACGGAAACTCAAGTTAATATTACAATTAAGATGAATCCACTTAATATTAATAAGTGGGGTAATAAATTTGGAAAAGATGGTATCAGTGAACTTGAAAATAGACTTAAACTAACTTCTGCTCTTGGTATTACAAATATGCACATGTTTAATGAAAATGGTAAGATGCAGAAATTCAAAGATATTGATGAAATTATTGATCAATGGTTTCCATTCAGGTCTAAAATTTACACAATGCGTCGTGATTACATGCTTAAAAAACTACAAAAAGAACTAGATATAATTAAATATAAAGTCGCATTTATTCAAGAGATTATTGATGATACAATTGAAATTAAAAATGTAAAGAAACAAAAAATCATGGACCAATTGGCTGAACATAACTTCCCTAAAATAGCTCTTAAGGAAGAACAAACAGCATCATATGACTATTTGATGAGTATGGATCTTTACAAACTTACTGAGGAAGAAATTGAAGAACTTAAGAAAAGAAAAGAATTGAAACAGCTTGATTTTGATAAACTTTCAGGAACATCTTCAACAGATTTATGGATCTACGATATTAACAAATTTATGGAAACATATAAAAAAATGCTCATTCAGTATGAAAGAGAACATTCTGGGCAACCTGTTACCAAGAAAAAGGTTCTTAAAAAACCTCGTAAAAAGAAAACCTAACTAATTTATAATGACTATTATAATTTAATTAGAATTGTAAATTTGGACAAAATCATAAAGTATTTTTTTATTATTACCAGATATATTAAATTCTTTAAAATTGTTAAGCGTATTTTCAAATAACTCGTAATTTTTATCTATAATATTGCCACCTCCAGATTGACCACAACTTGTAACAAAATCACCACATTGTGTAATAGAACTTGAACAAGGATTATTATTAACGCTATTTAATAAATCAATTGTTGATACTTCAGGGACAGAATATTCTATATTACCACCTGTTTGTTCTGATTCTTTTGATACAGAATTATTTTCAATCTTTTCAGAACCTATCATTTTAACATTGCTTATATCTTGTCCTATTAAAGCATTTGATTTTTTCTGCTCTTTAACTTCTTTTTTATTTTCATCCTCTTTTGAAAGAGATTTCATTTTGGTTTTAATCTTTTCTCCTAAAAGATTTATTTCTTCGGAAAGCCTTATTATCTCCGTTCGTGTAATATTTTTACCATCTCTGTCTTTAATAAACCTATTAAGTCTAAATACAAAAATTTTTGTAGAATCTTTTACATTATTAACAGGTTTAAAACCAATATCATCTTTTGAAAATAAATTTTGTATATAGGTATCCATTATATATAAATTATATTTTATTTTTTTATTAATAAATATCTAAGGAAATTTAATTATATATTTATAGAAATGGCGGACGATGATTTATTGCTTACTAATAGATATGCGGAGACATATTCGAATGAGTCTTCAAATAATGAAATATTTACAAAGTTAATGCAAGCAAAAAAAACTTCCAAAGAAGTCTATGAAAAGAATCCACCTAAATTTACTGATGATGTTGAAAGTGAAAAAAATATAGGTGCCAGTATCAGTGAAAATTCAGTAGCCTTTGAACAGTTTTTAAAATTTGCCCAAACTGATAAGAAGAAAAAAATAAAAAAAACTATAATGAATATTGATAGTCGTAATAGAACAAAAACATATACTTTTGATTCATTAGCTATTAAATATACAGGTGATATACCAATACATTTTATGAATAATAGCTCATTTTTTGAAATTACAATAGATTCAAATACAAGGACGAATAATGTTAATTATATTGACGATGTTAAATTCTTTAATCAAGTCATATTAACTAATCTTAGTGAAGCAGAGTTTGCGAAATTAGGAATAACAAAAGATAATTTTGAATTTAGTGTAACAAGTGGAGAACCTATATTTGATATCATTAAATTTATTTACGAAACCTTTGATCAAGATGGAAATCTCATAAGTTCTGAAACTGATAGTTTTGATAATAGTAAACAAAAATTCAGATACAATAAATTACTACTTAATATGCCTTCTAACATTGAACCAAGTGAAATACAAACCATACGAATTGGTAAAGATTCAGAACTCAATATTATAACAAATGTTAACATTTCATATCCTACCCCATCTCATTATTTTATTAATCTGGGAAAAACTTTTTCAAATGTATACTCTGTCAAACTTGTTTCTTCAGAAATACCTAATACCTCGTATACATTTAATGAAAATTTAATTGAAACTAATTTTGGGCAATTTAAACTTAGTACAAAGCAAAATAATAAACTTAGATGGATTAATAAAACTGATAGAGTATCTGTTGCAACAAATGGCGTCAACATGGGAACTCTTTTTTACGAAAATATGCCTATTTTACCAAGTATTAAGGCTGAAGAATTACATGATGAACATTTTGAAAAAATTTCAAATCAATATAACTGTAATCTGAATTCTATAAAAATTAGGTTAGTAAGCACGGCTAATATATCAAATATTAGCTCTTTATCTACATTAGACCAAACTGATATTAACACTAATGATTTTTTTATACTAAGAAATCAGACTAATCTTTCAGAAAATGGAATATATAAAAAAACTGAATCAAGTGGCATACAGAAAGTAAATATGGCTGACACCTCTACATATGTATCGTATCAAGGATTAAATTATATATATTTCGTTTCTAATGGCAATGTAAACAAGGGGAAATATTTTATTATTAGTAAAATCAGTGATATTATTAATTTTATTCCAATTGACTATTTAGAAAATCTCAAAAGACTTTGCTCATTAGTTAGGGTATCGCAGGATACAGTAAGTAATAATACTAATATTCCACTTGTAAAAAGAGACTATTACTTTAATAACAGTTACATAGGCGAACTTATTATCAATAATAATTCTATAATAGGTATTTCTCAAAATGAATCTACTAATATATCTAATACAGTATTTACCTATAATGAGTGTATGATATCTAAAACTTCAAAGGATTTAAATAGCTATTATTTTTATGAGGGGATTGTAAATAGAAATAGTTATACAAATAACCATTCGTATACCGTATTTAATTTTGAATCATTTACAAGCCTAAATATTGATATATATAAAAGTTCAGGTGGTAATAATATTTTTGATTATATTGAGAATCAAATAACTTCTATTGATGCTCCTTTCAAGATAATATTTAAAAATAAATATATAGGTTCATCTCAATTTACATATATTTTTCATGTTACACAAATTTCAGAAATAACAGATAATCTTCCAAGCGGCAGACATGTTAAAAGATGGCAGTTAGATTTAATACCTATCGACTCTAACGTGAGTAATGAAATAAGTATTGAATCTAAACCATTTGACAATATTTCCGATAACTCTGAAATAATGTTAACAGTATTTAATCCTATAAAACCAAACATATTATTTAATTATCAAAAATACTATCCTGACTTATGGGGAACATTACAAAATTATTACATTAAGTCAGAACAAGGTCTTAAATTATCAAATTCATTAATTAGTAATCATACAATTAAACTCGGATACTCAGCTATAGATTCTGTGGAAGATGGTCCAACTGATGACGGAACTACAAAAAATCTAAGATATTTGCTTGAATTTAAAACCTATCATAGTTATACATTTACGAATTCTGTTCTTACAAAGCAAGTAGAAGTTAAACAAGTTCCTCCAGTTGTAGGAGGTTATTATCTATTTATATTTTTTCAGGATGCTAATGCTGATTCTGTGTCAGAAATAAGTAATATCGCTAAACAATATACCTACGCCAGAGTTAATAATAATTTTTATAGATTAGGTTCAGATATAACCTATAATGTAACTACTCGAAAATTCAAGATACAAATTATACCTGTTGAACAAGAAGCAGGTCTAAATAATGACGGGGTAGAAGCAATATCAGATACAGATACAACCATTAATATTAAATTTCAAAAATTAGATAATAAAGAGTTAGAATTCATTTATATCAAAACAATTGACGAACATATTGATTTATCTAATAAAGTAATAAGAATAAATGAAGAATCTAAATATAATTTCGATTTTAACGAATACTTCTTTGCTGGAAAAATAGAGTCTAATAAAGTTGAAGTAAGTGGGGGAACTACATTTTTTGTTCAAAAATATGAAGTTAGATATAAATTTAAATCTCCATTTTCTAATATAGACTTACTTAGTAATAGTAAAAAACATATAATATCCTACGACGAATGCAACAAAATATATATGAGGGATTTTATTGGTAATTATATTGTAACTAATTTGAGTAATAAAAACACTGATAGTAATGATGATCTTTTAACGAATGTAACTTGTGCTTATACGGTAAATAATTCCCAGATTGAATACATTACAAAAAACGATAATGAGCATTTTTTAGAACACTATGAATCTAATATAACAAAAAAGATGTTAGAAACTGATATTGTAGATATTCCTTCATATTTGGTAATAGGTATCAGTAACAAAAATATACAAGACGGTATAAGTAATATTAGTTTTGCTAAAGAATTTATTGAAACAGAAGATAAAAGTTCGTTTTTGATGAATCCTAAGGTAAATGATGATACCAATAAACTACCTTCATATCTCAATATGAGCACTAATAGTAATGCCTATAAAGCAGTTGATAATAAATTAGCAACAAAATACCCAGTCTATGAATTAAATATTGCAAGTGGTAAATATAGTGCTGATTCTATAGTTAAGTATATGCTTGGCGCTTTGGATAATTTAAAGTCTCGTATGTATGATTATTCTAAAGGTATTTTCTTTAATGACTCCTCCTTTCAAAAATTTATAGATTTAAATAATGAGTTTGGTATTAATCAGGAAAGTAAATTTGTAATTTCCGTAGACAAAAGTGTGAATTCAATTTCATTTAAACAGTATAAGAAAATTTTTGATTCTCATAAAAATACATCAGTTATAAAAGGACAAATTGCCTATTACAATGAAGGATTTCCATTTGTATATTTTAATATTCCACAAATATCTCTTCCCAATAATTCACTTGTTTATATGTCTGGAGGAGGAAAATTAGGTAATATGGGTGGTGGTGTAACTAGAGGTGAAAGAAATGTTATTGTACCACTTAACTTCCGAATTAGAATCCGTCAACTTTTGCCGCTTCCAAAAATAGATAGTATCAATAACAAAGCAAATTTATTTACAAAAGAAGGATATGTAGATGTAGAGGATAATCAAATATATAATAAATTTGTAGACTATATTAATAATGCTGTAAATAGTAATAATATAAAAGATATTAGCACGGATTATATTGTCAAAGAAATATTTGGATATAATGAATCAGGTTACATTGACCTGGAAAATTTATCAGAGGATAAACTAAATACATTAAAAGAACAGTTTAATTCAAATAATATTCCTAAAAATAGCGCAAACATTACGGAATCTGACCTTACAAAATCTTTTGTGGATAATTACGGGAGAAATACAAAATATAAAAGTGTTAGTAACTTTAATAACCAAAATGAAAATACATTTTCGTATAATAGAACTGGTCTTGAATATTTCGGACAGGCATTAATTAACGGATATAATAATGAACAACCTTACCAAGAATATTTTACGAATGATAAAGAACCTGAAGATAATGAGACTTATGGAGATGAACGTAACAGTGGATTCCAAACGACATTTATTCAAAATGAACTTTTCATGAGATTGTCTGATACAAATGTTACAAATCGTAAAAATATGATTGCCAGATTTACAAAAGTTAGTGAAAATTCTGATAAATATGGTAATATCGAAGCGGATTATGATCTGTTTAGTGATAATTATCTTAATTTCAAAATAGGTGATATAATAATAGGTCTTGATTCAAATACTATTGGCATTATATTACCCTATGATTATAAATATAACGCACTTCCAAATAACGATCTTGTAGCTTTGGGAGCCGGAGCCTATTTAATGAATAAATCTGTATTTGATTCAGGAGCAGCTTTTGAGAAATACGTATCTGTTACTAATTCAAAAAAGAACACAAGAGACCTTGCTAAAAAATTTGTAAGTAACATTAATAATTGGCAAATTGAAAGGAATAAAACTAATAGAGGTTTTTATACTTTTTCATCAACTACGCCTAATTCATCCAAACTTTCTGGAACTAAATTACCTAACTTTCAATTATACGTTCCCAGATTTTTTAAATTTTTAGAAGATGACGATACAGCACTTGATAAATTTGGTCTTAAAAATTCAGAAACTAACAACAAGTTTAACTATTTTAAAACTAATTATGAACCTAATCATGAAGTGACAATTAAAAGAAGTTTTTTTAATATAGCTAAAAACAATGAGATTTTTACAGATTACCTAATTTTTGAAACTAAATCAACTGATAATTTTTCAGTTAATGATCGTGTATATATTGAGGACCATTCTGTTGTTCTAAAGGGAGGAGATTTTAAAAGAGAGAAGTTTTTTAATGTCGAATTACTAGAAAATTATGCCTCTTTTATATCTAAATTAGAATCAATATACAATAATACTGTGCAGAATTACAACGGCCTGTCAGGTATAGGCGACACTTTTAGTAATGATTCTACCTTTTTATATGATAATGAATACAAATATGAAGATGCTCCCAGTAATTCAGTTGCCAGAGGAACTGCTAATTTAGAAGCACAAATTACTAATTTTGTAATTGAAAATATTGGATTAGGCTATACTGGTGAACCATCTATCACAATTGAATCATTATTTCAAATAGATGATAATAATGCTGAAACAACCTCAACTATAAGTAATGGAGCTTTATCAAATGTAGTTGTTACTAATGGGGGCAAATATACTTCTATTCCGAATGTTACAGTTGAAAGTCCTAATATTACTGCTAATGTAGAACCAAGATTTACTCCACTCAATGCTATCAATACAGTTGAAGTTCCTGTAAATCAAAATGGTTTTGGTTATACACAGGCACCTGTTGTTACAGCACCAGCATCAGATGGTATCACAGCTACTATTAGTGTTACTATATCAGGTATAGGTGTAGTGAATATAATTAATGGTGACCTTGATAATTGGATAAATGATGCGGAATCAGGTGCTGAATCAATTAAGACTAAAATAAATCCTTCCGCTAATTCTACAGGAAGAATTGATATATTATTTAGTGCTCCAAGTGCTTCAACTGAAGATATTGACAGAGCAAGTGGATTTATAAGTTGGGAAACTGATTCTAATACAAACATGACAGCAACATCAATTACCATAACAAAATCTGGATCAAAGTATAGTCCAACTGAAACTATTAATATTACAAGAGTAAGTGATTGGGATACATTACAAACTCTTATTTTAGAAGATGAGCCTATAGTAAATAATAATTTATTTACAGTAATTGTTAATGCTATAGGAGAACTAACAGTAGGAGCACAAGGAACTAAATATTATGTAAATGGTTCTAATAGTAATCAAAATGGTAATACATTTTTAGCATATAACAATGTCGTAAATTATACAAAAGTTGTTACTAAAGGAAGTCCTGAATTAACAATAACTGATACAGTTGGTAATGGTTCAGGAGCTGTTATACAACCAATTTTAACGGACGGAAATCTTACTGGGTTAGATATAGTTTATGGCGGTCAAGGATATTCTACTTCAACAACTATAACCGTAGATTCTCCAAAGGCATTATTTAAATCAGAAATAAATAGTGAGGGAAGACTTCAATCTGTTAGTGTTATATATAGTCCAATCGGTTATCCAACAACAACTGAATTAACTGTCGAAGCACCAAAAGAAACAGCAATTGGTTCAATAGATTCACAGGGTTCTATAGTTTTAAGTAACAGAGGTAAAGGATATGTTAGTACTGTTCAAAGTGAACCTGCTATTATTAGTGGATACAGTGGCACTACTACATCTAAAATTTCAGATGGTAAAATACAAAGTCTAGAATTAACATTAAATACGTATAACTTCGCTCCTGGCGAATCACCATTAATTATAATATTTAAACCAGGAAGTAATGAAACTGAATTCAGAACATTAACTATTTTCAAAGCAGCAAGAGGACATATTGAGATGAAACGTGCTTACTCTACCCCTTCAGATTTGAGTGATACTTCGCATGCTCTTGTTAACAAAAATAGTGTTACAAGTGATTACGATATTGAATTAGCAGGTTCTTCATTCGCAGGTCCTGCTACAAATATTTATAATTCAATATTTAGAGTTATTATTAATGCGGACCATTCTGATTGGAATGATTATAAATTTACTTCCGCACCTGACGTTTGTGTATACAAAATTAGAAGTAATACCACCGAGTATCAAAGACCAGCAGGCGATAGCACATATAGACTTGAAGCGGCAGCAGATATTGATACCAACAATAATGTTATAAATGAAAATCAAGCGGTTTCTGTAAAAGCACTTATTGAGAAAGGAACTATATTGTCTACTTCGGTTAATACAGGAAGCGTAAATTCAACGCAAGCTTTAGTTTTCAATTCTCCATTTATACAGGCTGAACTATCATCAGAAATAGAATCAAAAATTACGTCAATTTCAATTGACAATAGCGGTAAAGGATATGATACCTCGTCACCGCAAGTAACAATTGATTCTCCTACAATTACCGGAAAAGCTTCTGCTATTGTTAATTCGGATGGAACCATAAGTAGAATTGAAGTAATTGATATTGGAGCTGGATATAGAACTGATAATTTACCTAATATTACTATAGCTTCTCCTCCTGATAATACTGGAACTCAAGCACAGGCATCAGTTTTAATCAAAAATGGACATATAACAGAAATTATTATTACAAATTCAGGTAGTAAATATGAACCTAATGTTCCTCCTAATGTAACTATTGATGCCCCCGACTCAGGTTCAACAACCATAATTCAGGCTACAGCATCTTCTACTGTTATAAACGGTAAAGTAACAGACTTTACAATTAATAATCAGGGTAGTGGATATAGAAACGTCCCAAAGGTTTCAATATTAAATCCTGCAACTATAGCTAAAATTCCTATACCCTTTAAAAATAAGGAGATATATAGGTTTTTTAATCAAGATATAACAAAATATAACCTTAATTATTATTTAACTTATAAGGCTTCTGCTCCTCAATTTGGTGAGTTTACTCTTACACAAACAAATTCAGAAATAGATTCATTAAAAATAGAAAATGATTTTGATTTTATTGTAAGTAAATTAAATGTAGGAGATATAAGGAATAATTTATGTGTTATCAAAATAAGTAATGACACTAATAATAGTATTACATTTACAAGAAGTAACAATAATAACAATAATAAATTCCTAACTACATCTACTAATAATTCATTTTTTAATGAAAATGAAAAGTATCACATTAATATTAAAACATATCGTGTTCCTATAGCTGTTAATAAGACTGCTAACTTTGGAACTATTAGTTCTGATGGTTCACACAAAACACAATATATCTCTGAATATTCAACAATGGGGATATTTCAAAGATTACTGGATGAACAAATAAATAATGTCTATAACAATATGAATTATAATATAATTAAAGCTGCTGAATTATATAGAACTTATTCATTTAATATATACAAAAATCGTATCATAAAATTAAAAGTGTGTCCTATTGATGAACAAGGTTTTTCATTTGAAAATTGTAATGAAAATGGAACTGTAGCAACTGAAACACTTTTATCAAATAGACAAGTAAAGGGGTATAGTAAAAAACTTTTCCCTTATCACGAATATGATATCATTAAATCATATGACAAATCAGAATTTGGTCGCGGAGTAGATATTATAGGCACGCCATATAAAAGTTATAGAAGACCTCAACAGCATTTTGATAATAAAGAAACTACTTCTAAATCATTTTTACCAGGTATGGGAGTATATATTGTAAAAGACGAAGAAATTAATAATGGAACTAAAATTAATAATACTCACTATAATAGTACTTCGACAGCTAAAAATATTACTCTGTTTTACAGCGAATATACTTATGATACGCAATTTATAGGATATGTATTAGGGACATCTATAAACAGTAGACAGGAATATGATAGAAATTACAGGCTTCATTCAGATTATTTTTCTAAAACTGATAATTCAAATTCAGTTCATAGTGAATACTATGTTTATATGTTAATTGACCCAGACGTCACATCAACTGCTCAAATAGATCAGTTGTTTGACTTACTAAACAAGGATAATGTCAATATTGTTTTTGATGCTAATGCTAAAGAAGATTATACCACCAATCCATTGACTCAGCCCGGATATGTAACTTCTAAAAATGAATTTTACATTAATAATAATACTAATACTCACAAAACCAAATCTGATGATAAACAGTATTCTATTCCAAAAAATATTCATAAGCAACGTTGCTTCATGAATGAGCAAAATGTATTGAAATTTTTTGAAGATGAAACTTATGAAGATGAAATAGACCCTTCTAACATTGATGGATTTTTAGGATTAACAGCATCATCTTTAACTATTTCAAAACCTAAACTTAATAAAACTTTACCATATTACAGTTTTCAAACAAGAATGGCTTGTGCTACTATTGTAGAAAGACCTGTTGCATATGAACGTAAAAATGATACTAACAGTAGAAAATTGTTTAATGCCGCAGATTATGATTATTTTTACAAGCATTACATGGAGAATAAAACAGTTATGAGATATAAATCTCTACACGAAACAAAAAATGTAGATAATATGAATAAACATAATATGATTATTGAAAATTCAGTAAATAAGAATTTTAAATCTAATAACTTTAAAGAAACAGATTGTCATAGTAGTTCATTAGATCCTAATATCAATAATACTGAAGATTATTTTGATATAGGTAATATTAGTAATATTCACGATTCAACACAGGGTAACAACCAAATATTAAAGTTTAATAACGGTGAAGATATTATTCTTGTAGACGCCTATAAACGTAAATTTAGTTACGAATCGGGTGATGTAGATTATACTGATGTCGCAGGTAGAGGTGAAAATAAATTGGGTATTCAGCACACACATATTAAAATTCTAACTGCCTCGATAATACCCCCATTATTCTTTAATCATAATAGACTTTATGATAATAAATTAAATGAATATTGTAATCATGCGAGTGTATTAGATCATAATTTTGATTCAGGAATAGAAAGACTTACCTACTGTAATATTTTAGGAAAATATAAACCAGACAGAATCCATATTGTTGGTAATAATTCAAATCAGTATAATGGTAATGATGAGAAAGATATGAATATATATAATAAAATTTTTGTCAACAATATTGGACAAAATAATATTTACATTGATACTACTATAGGAACGGATATCGAAATAACAAGTCAGAATATCAATAAACTTTTGGATTGTATACTTGTTGTAAGCACTAATATTAAATGTAAAAATGAAACACAACCTATTGATAATACTAATAATACTGAAATTTCAATTATAAATAACGCAGAATTGATAGGCGACCAAGTAAAATTAACTCTTAAAAATAACCTGGTTAATAATCACATATCGAATACTAATGATATTAATGGACGTTCATTTATACCTTATGCTACAGTTAAAACTAATTCTGAGTTAGTTAAAGATGGTAACTTTTATAAATTCGATATAGATAATAATAATTCACAATATTCCATTTTAGAAAATGGCGATTATCTGCTATTTGATTGGGGAATACAAAGAGAAGTTATTAATGTTGGAACAATTCCTTTCAAAATAAAGAGTAATCAAAATGATCTGGCTAATCTTCAATATACTACAGCTGTTTACAAAATTACAGGACTTCAAGAAAATAATACAAATACAGTTAAAACAATATCAATCATTAATCCTAAGGTATTTTATCCTTTGGGTACAAGAGTTATTATTTTAAAAAATCCCTTTAAAACTTCTCAAAAATCTACTATTTCTAATAACTTTATGTCAACTCAACCTTTTACAATTAATAATGAATGGTATACAAGGATATTTTATAAAGGGGCATCATACAATATAGGTAGTCATTTTGACTCTTCTTATAATCAGAATAATATATTACCTAATCTTGAAAACAGATTTGTTAGCGGAGGAACACCATTGTTTAATAAAAATTATTCAAATTCAATATTTATTGGTGGAATGAAAGGTTTAAAATTACCATTTATTGATCTCGATAGCACTAATACGGTTAGTGATATATATTCTGTACCAGTGGAAGATGATTTTTATGATATGACTCCGGCATTAACTGACGATTACATGTGTGAAGATAATTCGTCTCCTATAATTAATAATATTAAGGGTGAATTTACTACCAGATTTAATAATATAAATAATATCTCTGATTTTGATAATAATCCTGATATTAATACTATCAATGAAGCTCAATGGATAGATACACCTGATAAAGAAGTAGAATTTGCCAGTTTAGTAATAAAAGGGTTTTATCTTGGCTATGGTGGATTTATAGAGGATAGAGCAAATCAAGATACAATTAATACAATCATTAATAAAAGTGGCGGGACAGCTATTAAGAAAATTAAGAAAATTAATAATAAATTCTATATTTATGTTCAGTTAAGCACTACATACAATAATTTCTTTTTATCATCTAATTTAGATGAAAGTTATAATTTATTTAATCAAAGTACAAGGAAAACATATCTAGATTATGAAACAAATCTTCAATTATTAGATGAAATATTAGAAACACAGCCAGAGGAATATGAACCTTACTTATCAATTTTCGGTAAAAATGGTAAAATGGTAAGAAAAATTATTAAAACACCATATGACCTGAACCCAAATAACTACATATATATGGTTATACCTAATTTGAATCATATTAAATCAGTCCAAAATAATGAGATAGAGGGTGCATTTGCTAAAGTTCTTTTACCGGGTGATAGCAATCAAACTCTTTTTAGTTCATTTGTAGCAGGAACTAAAATTTTTTATAACAATCTTTTTAATAATCTTAATGAACTTGAGATAACTTTTATAACAAATGAAGGACATTTATTTGACTTTAATGGTTCGGAACATTCTTTCTCAATTGAAATTACAGAGATTATTGATAAACTAGAATATATTAATCCCAGATTTGGTAATATTGAATTTTAATACTTTTATATTTTGATTTAAAAATATATAAGTATCTACATATAATAAAGATGAATGGTAGGATTGATTATTCAAACTTACAAAATATTACTAAACAGCTAAAACAAAATATTTCAAAAAAATATGAAACTTTTGAGAAGCTAACATCAGAGATTTCTAGTTCAACAGGTTCATCAGGTGGCTCTGGTGGTGGAGGAGGAGGTTTAGGAGAATTAGGAGATTTACTAAATATTTTTTTTTCGCAAGGGACTTATAACGGAACTTTAAAAATAAACGGAGGTTTAGTAGTTGATTATATTGAAACAGACGACGCTGGTGAAGCTGGTGATATAGATAAAGCATCAATTAATAAATTAATTGATAAGGCTATTCGTTCGAATAATAAAAGAATATCAGCGGCGGGAGGACCAGGCGGCGCTGGTTCTATTGGTTCACTTTCAGGAGTAGGAATTTCATCGGCATCAATTAGAAACAGTTTCTTCTCAGGTGGTACAATAGATGGTGCTACTGTTGAAAATCTTGATGGTCTAAATAATCTTTTTAAGGATGATTACCTTGATATGTATTCTATAGCATCTGTAAGAGATAATTTTATATTTTATGTAAGTTCAGCTTATAATGATATTAGATTTACATATGATGATAAAGAGAGAGATTATTATACTCTATCTTTTGGACAACAAAAAGATATCTTTACTAATCAAGATTGGATTTTAGGTAATCAAAATATTGCTAATAGTTATATAAATTCTAAGGTCTACAATGTTTTATTTCAACCTGAAAATTTACCTATAGGTATAACTGGATTAACTCAAACAGTAGAAGAACAACGAGCAAAATTTAAAATATCTGATATGAATGTAGAAATTGGAAAATCAACAACTACTACAGCTAATCCAATTATGACAGTTAATGGTGATTTAAAAGTAATGTCAGGGGGAAGAATCTTTCTCGATACACGTGAAATTAAACCAACAGGCGGTTCAGGGGCTGTATTTTCGATACCTGAAGATGGAATTACAAATACTGGTGTAATTACAAAAATTACAATTGAGAATGGTGGGAGTGGATATGATCCAGGTTCTGCGAATATAGTTTTTGCGGCTCCAAGATTTGCTACAAGAGAAGTTTTCACATCTGAAGGTAGCCAGTCTTCTCCATCTGCCACAGTAACAGTTACTGACGGTGCTGTAACTGCTGTAAATATAACCGGTGATAATTCTACAGTTTATCCAGGACCACCGTT
>MDSW01096252.1_pt1 | contig 35048 bp, 37 predicted proteins | sample 811171 | NCBI WGS metagenome assembly MDSW01 (sample SAMN05326641, study PRJNA326480) | marine metagenome | isolation source: seawater | place: Atlantic Ocean: North West | collected 2012 | reverse complement strand
TACATGACATAAATGATTAACATTAGTTTAAACAAAAAAATTATTTTTTTCGGGTTTATATTTACATTTTTTTCAAGTTTTGGACAGAGTTTTTTTTTAGGACTTTTCAATCCAAGTATAAGAAATGAGCTTAATATTACACATGGTCAATTTGGCACAATATACGCAATTTCTACTATTTGTTCGAGCTTAGTGCTTGTTTGGTTTGGAAAAAAAATAGATGAATTTAGAATTTTCCATTACTCATTAGTTGTAGTTTTTTTACTTTTTTTATCATGTTTTATTTTTTCTATGATTACAAATATTTACCTTTTAATTATAGCTTTATTTCTTATGAGGTTTTCAGGTCAAGGCTTAATGTCACATACTTCAACTACTACTATTTCAAGATATTTTAATGAAAGAAGAGGAAAAGCTTTGAGTGCGATTTGGTTTGGCCTATCATCGGCAGAGTTTATATTGCCAATAATAATTATTTTTTCTTTATCAATTATATCATGGAAAACAGTTTGGCAACTAATCTCATTATTTGTAATATTCTTTCTTCCATTTGTAGTTTATAACACAGTGAGGGAAATAAATTCTGAGTCTAGAGAAAATAATCAAAATGAATTATCTAGCTACAAAATTAAAAATATAAAGCAATGGAAAAGAAAAGAGGTTATAAAAGATTATAGATTTTATATTATTTCCTTAAATATGCTCGCAATGCCATGGATTATAACTGGGATTTTTGTTTATCAATCTTTTATCTCCGAGTCTAAACTTTGGGACGCTTATGTCATCCCTAAATCTTTTATGGCATATTCTATAAGCTCTATTATTACACTTTTTTCTTCAGGTTTTTTAGTAGATAGATTTTCAAGTAGAAAATTAATTCCACTTATGAATATCCCGTTACTTTTTGGGTTGATTTTTTTATACTCATTTGATGATCCAGTAGTTTCTATAATATTTTTCATCTTAATAGGTATTTCTAACGGGTTAGCGAATGTTCTAGGCTCATCTACATGGGCAGAGATTTATGGTGTAAAATTCATAGGGAGCATAAAAGCTTTAACCACTGCATTTATGGTGTTTTCTACAGCGTTTGGGACCGCGATATTTGGATTTTTAATAGATAGAAGCTTTTCTATTGAACAAATTTCATTGATATGCAGTTTATATATCTCTATTTCATTAATTCTTTTACTATTTTTCAGACGAAAAATAGAGCCAGTAATAATTTAAAAAATACTTGATTTATGAAGTAAAATTGAATTATAAGATTTTATCATGGCAAGAATTACCGTAGAAGACTGTCTAGAAAAAATTGAAAATCAATACGACTTAGTTCTATTAGCAAAAGAGAGGACGACGCAGCTTAATGCTGGTGCTCAAATGTTAGTTGAAGAGGATAATGATAAAAGAACTATCATTGCTTTAAGAGAAATCGGGAATGGTAAAATAAATGTTAGTGAGTTAGAAAAAAATGCTGTTTTAAGATTAAGAAAAGAGCCAGATGAGGTTGAGCAATTAGAAGAAGTTGAAGAAGAAGAAAATGATGATTTTGAAAGTTTATATAAGGGACAAGTATCAAAAAGTGGAGCAGCCATACTTCCCTCGAAAAGAACAAGAAGAATACCTGACCAAAAAAGCGAAACAAGCAACTTAGCCAAAGAGGCGTTATCAGAATTAAAAGCTGAACAACCAGAAATAAAAGAGGAAGCTCTGGAAAAAGAAGATGTTTCAGATGAGAAGCCTCTCGAGCTTAAAGAGGAAGCAGATAAAAAAGATTAATCATGAAAAAAACAGTCTCAGTTGCACCAATGATGGATTGCACTGATAAGCACGAAATATATTTTTTAAGCCTCATTAGTAAAAATATTCATTTATACACTGAAATGATCGTGGCTAATGCAATTCTTCGAGGTAATAGAAATAAATTGTTATCATTTAAGAAAATTTCAAATCCAGTTACTTTACAAATTGGTGGATCAAATCCAAATGAATTAGCTGAAGCTTGCAAAATTTCAGAAGATTTTGGATATAAAGAAATTAATTTAAATTTAGGTTGTCCAAGCAAAAAAGTGCAAAAAAACAAATTTGGTGCCTGCTTAATGCAAGAGCCAGATCTCGTAGCTAAATGTATTAATGCAATGGTGCGCGCAACTAAGCTTCCTGTAACAATTAAAACAAGAATAGGATATAATGATGTTGAAAATTTTAATTTTTTAAAATCATTTATTCAAACGACTAAAGATGCAGGCTCAAAAAAATTCATTATTCATGCTAGAAAAGCTCTATTAAAAAAACTAAGTCCAAAAGAAAATTTAAGTATTCCACCTCTAAAATATGAATTTGTATATAAGCTAAAAGAATATTTTAAAAACGATGAAATAATTATTAATGGAGGAATTACGAGCACTCGAGAAATTAGCAATCATTTATTAAAAGTTGATGGCGTTATGATTGGAAGAGCAATTTATCATTCTCCTTACTTTTTAGCAGACATAGAAAAAGAGATATTTGGAAATAAAAATATCCCATCGAGAGCTGAAGTAATGGAAAATTTGATTCCTTATATTCAAGAGGAAACATCAAAAGGAACTCAATTGAATCATATTATGCGTCACACAGTAGGCCTTTTTCATGGACAGAATGGATCACGGACATGGAAACAATATTTGTCAAAGAATATGTGTGTTAGAAACGCTGATCTTCAAAAAATTAATCATATAATGGATCAAGTCAAAAAAACTAATCCAGTTCCTTTAGAAAGATAATTTTGGAAATTCTTTCGCAATCAGAGATTATATATTTAATATTTATTATGGTAATAACCGCGATCCCTGCGGGCTTTGCAGCTGGATTATTTGGTATAGGCGGAGGTTTAGTCACAGTTCCAATATTATTTTATATATTTACTATTACTGGTATCGATAAATCTTACCTAATGCATTTGGCTGTTGGCACTTCTTTCGGAATAATAATTCCAACAGCAACTGTCTCCGTTTTAACTCATCACCAACATAAAGCTGTAGACTTTAATATAGTAAAAGGATTTGGATTTTTTGTTGCTACAGGTGTAATTCTTGGCACGATTTTTGCAGCAAGTTTGAAGACTAAACCTCTAATTTTATTTTTCACAATAATAGTATACTTACTGGCTTTCTATTTATTGTTTTTAAAAGAAAAAGAGACAAACATAGAAATTAAAATAGGACTTTTTTCTAAAGCAATTTCTGGCATTATAAGCGGATTTATTTCTGCTCCAATGGGAATAGGTGGAGCTGTAATGAATGTGCCAATTTTAAAATTTTTTGGTTATCCAATTAACAAAGCTATTGGAAGTGCTGCCGCTATAGGTTTTATAATAGCTTTATTTGGAGCTGCTGGTTTTTTAATTTCTGGTTCTTATTTAAGAGCAGACTTACCCTTAAGTATTGGTTTTTTAAACATACCAGCTTTTTTAATTTTCTTTCCTATAACAGCATTTATGGCAAGGCTAGGCGCCAAGGCCAGTCATAAAATTAATAAAATGAAAATGACTAAATATTTTGGTTTGTTTTTAATAGTAATAGGCACAAGATTTTTGTACGAATATTTTAAACTTTAAATTTTCTGATCGTAATCACCGATTTTACCTGTCTTTTGAAGAAGACTATCTATGAATTTAAAAATCTTTTTTTTTCTTAAATCTGATGTAGTACTTTCCGTTACAATAACTAATGAAGGTTTATTCGAGGATGCTCTTATTAAACCCCAAGAACCATCTTCCAAAGAAAATCTCACACCGTTAACTGTCAAAATTTTCGTAATAGCTTGATTATCAATTTTTATTCCATTATTTTTAAGTGTTTGAACTTGCTTTGTCATTTCATCGATTACCTTGTATTTCTCTTCATCTTTACAATAAGGAGCCATCGTCGGAGACTGGTAAGTGACTGGAATACTTTTAATGATATCACTCATTTTTTTATTTTGATTTTCAAGAAGTTGGCAAACTTGTATTGCAGAATAGATACCATCGTCATAACCAAAGCCTAATGGATGATTAAAAAAGAAATGACCACTTTTTTCAAATCCCGCAAGTGCTTTTTCTTTATTAACTTTTCTTTTTATGTGTGAATGGCCCGTTTTCCAATAAATAGTTCTACAATTATTCTTGTTCAAAATAATATCATCTTCAAATAATCCAGTAGATTTTACATCTACAACAAATTTTGAGTCTTTAAAATCATTAGAGAGATTTCTTGCAATAAGTAATCCTATTTTATCAGAAAATATTTCATTGCCTTTGTCATCAATAATACCACATCTATCCCCATCGCCATCAAATCCAAAACCAATATCTGCTTTATTCTTTTTTACGGCTGACGATATCGCATTAAGCATTTTTAAATCTTCTGGGTTTGGATTGTATTTAGGAAATGACCAATCTAATTCACAGTCTAGCTCAATTACTTCGCAGCCTATTGCTTTTAAAATTTCCGGGGCAAAAACACCTGCTGTTCCATTACCACAAGCAACTACAGCCTTGATTTTTTTTTTAATTTTGTTTTTCTCTGTTAAATTTCTAATGTAAATTTCTTTAAAATTTTTAATTTTTTCATAATCCCCTTTGCCTTCTTTAAATTTACAGTTTAATGTTATTTCTTTTAATTCAGACATTTCTTCAGGAGTGTGAGTTAAACCTTTCTTGATACCCATCTTAACACCTGTCCACCCATTTTCATTATGACTTGCTGTAATCATTGCTATTGCATCAGCATCTAAATTAAATTGCGCAAAGTAAACCATCGGAGATAACGATAAACCGATATCCTCAATTTTACATCCTGTTGAAACCAAGCCGTCGACTAAAGCCATTTTAATTTTTTCGCTGTAAGATCTATAATCTTGTCCTACTATAACTCTTGGATTAGTTTTTTTAGTGTGGCTTGATATTTGAGTTCCAAGTCCTTTTCCTAAGTTCTTGATTCCCTCAATATCGATCTCTTTTTCAAAGATCCATCTAGCATCATATTCTCTAAAACCATTGGAATTGATTTTCATTGGATATAAATACTAAAGAAAATGGGAATTTGTTATTAAATGTTTATTAACAAAATTTTCCACTTGCAAATTTAATTGAATGTTCTTATAATGTTCTATTGTGTTTATCATTTATGTAGTATATTAACATAAATGTAACACAACATGTAGTTGTTTATTAACAATTAGTCAATAAAGAGTAACAAATATGAATAAAAATGTATCTTTGGCAATAGAAAAAGCTGTGGGCAGCATAAGCAAAATACACCAAAATGGACAAAATAACGGTCCAAAAAAACCTGACTTATTTTCATTATCTGGTGAAACAGAACTCTTTCAAAATGAAAAAGGAATTACAATCAAAATAGATCGCTCGAGGGATAATAATTTAACTGACTTTGGCAAAGCAACACTTCTAGATAGATACTTAGGTCAGAACGAGTCTTTCCAAGATTTATTTGCAAGGGTGGCGAGCACTTATGCAGACGATAATTTACATGCGCAAAGAATTTATAACTACATTAGCAATTTATGGTTTATGCCAGCTACTCCAGTCTTATCAAACGGTGGCACAGAAAGAGGTTTACCAATTTCATGTTTTCTTAATGAAGCAGGAGATAGCTTAGAGGGAATATTAGGTTTATGGAGCGAGAATGTTTGGTTAGCAGCGAGAGGCGGCGGTATTGGAAGTTATTGGGGCAATTTAAGATCTATTGGTGAAAAAATTGGTAAAGTAGGCAAAACTTCAGGAATAATTCCATTTATAAAAGTAATGGACTCTTTAACTCTAGCAATTAGTCAAGGCTCTTTAAGAAGAGGCTCAGCGGCATGCTATTTGCCTATTGACCATCCAGAGATAGAGGAATTTATTGAAATGCGAAGACCTACAGGCGGAGACGTTAATAGAAGATCATTAAATCTTCACCATGGAGTTTTAGTTTCGGATGATTTCATGAGAGCTGTGGAAACTGACAGCCAGTGGGCTTTACGTAGTCCAAAAGATGGATCTGTTCAGTCAACTATTCCCGCAAGAAACTTATGGATCAGACTTTTGACTGCGAGAGTTGAAACTGGAGAGCCATATATTATCTATATCGATACGGTGAATAGACAAATACCGCAACACCACAAATTAGCTGGTTTAAAAGTAAAAACTTCTAACCTGTGTAGTGAAATAACTCTCCCAACCGGATTAGATAACCAAGGTAAAGAAAGAACAGCAGTGTGTTGTTTGTCATCTCTAAACATTGAAAATTATGAAGAGTGGAAAAACGACGATCAATTTATAGAAGATGTAATGAGATTTCTAGACAACGTAATGACTGATTTTATTAATAGAGCTCCTAATAGCTTTGATAATGCAAAATACTCAGCTATGAGAGAGAGAAGTGTGGGGCTAGGAGTTATGGGATTACACTCTTTCTTTCAGCAAAAGAATATACCTTTCGGATCTGTTATGAGCAAAGTATGGAACCAAAAAATTTTCAAACATATATACGATAAAACTAACGAAGCATCTTTAAAACTTGCTGAGGAGAGAGGAGCTTGTCCAGACGCTCAAGAATACGGTATCAATGAGAGATTTTCAAACAAGACTGCAATAGCGCCTACGGCTTCAATATCAATTATATGTGGTGGCGCTTCACCAGGGATTGAACCAATTGCTGCAAATAGCTATACACATAAAACTCTATCTGGATCTTACAATGTTAGAAACAAATATCTAAAAAAAATATTGGAAAAATATGGCAAAAATAATGATGAGGTATGGTCCACTATAACAACAAATCAAGGCTCAGTTTCTCATTTAGAATTTTTAACAGATTTAGAAAAAGATACTTTTAAAACAGCTTTTGAGATAGATCAAAGGTGGATTGTTGAACTTGGTGCAGACAGAACCCCAAACATATCTCAAGCTCAATCTATAAATATTTTTGTGCCAGCAGATATTCATAAAAAAGAACTACATCAAATTCACTTCCAAGCATGGAAAAAAGGACTTAAAAGCCTTTACTATTGTAGATCTAAATCAATTCAAAGAGCCGAAAATGTTAACAAAGGCTCTTCCACAGATGTGACAAAAAACGTTTATCGAAACAATAAAGAATCAAATAATGAAGAAAACAAATATGAGGAGTGTTTATCATGTCAGTAGCAAAAAAAATAAAAGAAGATAATTCAAATAAGAAAATGGGTTTATTGGTAGAAAATCCAGTTTATAAACCGTTCAGATACCCGTGGTGTTATGATTCATGGCTAACTCAACAAAGAATACATTGGCTGCCAGAAGAAGTGCCTTTAGGAGACGATGTTAGAGATTGGCAAAAAAACCTGTCAATCGAGGAAAAAAATCTTTTGACACACATTTTCAGATTTTTCACTCAAGCAGACGTTGAGGTAAATAATTGTTATTTAAGACACTACACTACAGTTTTTAAACCTACTGAAGTTTTGATGATGATGACAGCTTTCGCTTCGATGGAAACCGTTCACATAGCTGCTTACTCTCATCTTTTAGATACAATAGGAATGCCTGAAACTGAATATTCAGCATTTATGAAGTATAAAGAAATGAAAGATAAATATGATTATATGCAAGGTTTTGACGTTAAATCAGATCATAACATAGCTATGACTATGGCGGTATTCTCTGCATTTACAGAGGGCTTACAATTATTCGCCAGCTTTGCAATTTTATTGAATTTTCCAAGATTTAACAAGATGAAAGGAATGGGTCAGATCGTTACTTGGTCGGTAAGAGATGAGACTTTGCATTGTAATTCAATGATCAGATTGTTTAGAGAGTTTATTAAAGAAAAACCAGAAATATGGAATGACAAACTTAAATCTGAAATATATGAAGCTTGCAAAACTATAGTTAAACATGAAGACGCTTTTATCGATTTAGCTTTTCAGATGGGCCCTATGAAAGGATTGACTGCTGATGAAGTCAAAAAATATATAAGATTCATTGGCAATAGAAGATTGGAGCAGCTAGGATTAAAACCAATATATGACGTTAAAGAGAATCCTTTAACTTGGCTAGATACTATGCTCAATGCCGTAGAGCACATGAACTTTTTTGAGGGTAGAGCAACAGAATATTCAAAAGCCTCTACAAAAGGAACGTGGTCAGAGGCATTTTCTTGATACTTGAAACTAAAATATAAACCATTCTGGAGAAAAACCGGCTTAAAAGGTAAGTGGGGAGATGTTTACCTTGAGCATCTAGATAAGTATAAGCCAAAAAATTTTTTAGAAATTGGAGTTTTTTGTGGAGTTACCGCGAGAAATACTTGCGAATATTTAAAATCAATTAATGGGTCAAACTTCAGTTATACAGGAATTGATTTATTTGGAGAAGAAAAATCTACAACTAATGACGAGATCGAGCCACGATTTCTCGAAAAACAAAAATTTTCAAATCCTTTAAAGAATATTTATTATAATTTAATTTTAAGAGAAAATATAAATTCTATAGAGAGTGTAAAAAAATTTTTAAAAAAATTTGATAGTAATGTAAGTTTAATTAAAGGTGATACAAATGATATTTTGAAAACAATTGATTTATCAAAAATTGATTTTGTATTCTTAGATGGCGGGCATAGTTACCAAACAGTTAAAAACGATTTATTAAATTTATACAATTCATTAAAAGATAAAAACAAAATTCTGCTTTGTGATGATTACGGTGAGAGCAGCCTCATATCAGAAGTAAAAAGAGCTATAGATGATTTTGTGAATGAGAATAATCTCGAAATAAAAGTTATTAAAAATAGATTTGCTGAAATAATTACTTAAACTACCTTTGATTCAAAAGCATAACTTCTCTATGCTCACTTCCCTTATACTTTGAAAGAGGTCTAATTAATTTATTTGAGGCATGCTGTTCCATAATATGAGCTGACCATCCTGTAATTCTAGAAATTACAAATATAGGTGTATAAAAATCAATATCAATTCCCATCATGTAGTATGTAGGACCACAAGGAAAATCCACATTAGGATGAATATTCTTTCTTGCGATCATTTCTTTCTCTAAGATTTCATAAATTTTTGTGTATTTTTCTTTTTTTAATAATTTAGCAACTTTAAATAAGTAATGTCGCATAGTCGGCACTCTAGAGTCTCCACTTCTGTAAACTCTGTGACCAAAACCCATTATAACTCTTTTTTGTGAAAGAGCTTTTTCTAGCCAAGCTTTTGCATTTTCAGGCTTTTTAATTTCTTTCATCATATGCATTACTGCCTCATTAGCTCCACCATGCAACGGGCCTTTTAAACTAGCTATAGCTCCAGTTATTGCCCCATGTATATCTGACAGACTGCTTGTAATTGTTCTCGCAGTAAAAGTTGATACGTTAAAACTATGCTCTGCATAGAGTATCAAAGATATTTCAAAAGCTCTTACGATTTCTTTATTAGGAACCTTATTAAACATCATCATCAAAAAGTTTTCTGCAAAAGATAATTTTTTATTAGGTTTAATAATATTTTTACCTTTTCTAATTCTAAAGAAGGCTGCTACAGCGGTAGGCGCCTGAGAAAAAATTCTCATTGCTTTCCTCATATTTGCCTTTGGCGAATTATCTTTTGTTTCTTTATCTTCAAGAGCCATCAGACTAACAGCAGTCCTAATCACATCCATGGGGTGGGCTTTTCTAGGCATTCTAGATATATCATTTAATATTTGTTTAGAAAGTTTTCTGTTAGCTCTCTCAATTTTTTCAAATTTTTTTAATTGTTTATTGTTTGGCAATTCTCCGTTTAACACTAAATAAGCAACTTCTTCAAAGCTGCATTTATCACATAATTCTTGAACAGTATAACCTCTGTAAGTAAGTGAATTTATTTCAGGCATTACTTGAGAAATTGTTGTTTCATCAACAACTATACCTAGCAAACCTTTTTTTACTTCATCACTCATTATTCATGTCCCTCTGTAGAAAAATCTGTTATTTTTCTATCTGATGTATTGTATTTCTCATATTCTACAAGCTCATACAACCTTTTTCTAGTCTGCATTTTGTCCATAATATTGTTTTGGTCTCCATCTTCAAAAATTGATTTTAATCCATCCTCTACACTTTTCATTGCTAGTCTCTGTGTAGTAACAGGGTAGATGACAAGATTGTAACCCAAATTTTCTAAATCTTTTTTGTTAAGCAATTTAGATTTACCAAACTCAGTCATATTTGCTAATAAAAATACTTTTGTATTTTTTCTTACTTTTTCAAATTCTTTTTCATCTTTCATTGCTTCAGGAAATATCATATCTGCTCCTGCTGACTCATAAGCTTTAATTCTTTCTAAAGTTTTATCTAAACCCTCTACTGTATTTGCATCAGTTCTAACAATAATTTGAAAATTTTTGTCTTTTCTTGCATCACAAGCTTGCTTTATCTTGCTTACCATATCGCTTTTAGTGATAAGTTCTTTGTTATCTAAATGTCCACATCTCTTTTCATCTACTTGGTCCTCAATATGGCAGCCAGCCAATCCATTTGTTTCAAAAGTTGTTATGGTTTTTTTACAATCTTTAAAGCCAGTATCTGCATCAACTATAGACGGTAAGTCTGTAACTTTAGTAATTTGTTCTGCTCTATAACTTACATGTTTTAATGTTGTTAAACCTATGTCTGGAATACCTAAGTCATTAGACATAACTCCACCCGAAATATATACACCATCGAAACCAATTTCTGATATGAGTTTTGCACATAAAGGGTTGTAAGCACCAGGGAACCTTAATAATTTTCCGGATTTTAATTTTTTAACAAAATCAGATCTTTTTTGTAAAGATGTCTTTTTTGTAAAATGCATTTAGAAAGTTTATATTAGGTAGGATAAAAAAAATCAAAGATTATTTAATTAATATAAAAAATCCAGTCAAAATTAGCAAAATTGCTAAAATATATTCAGTAATTTTTTTAAATTTCGTATTTCTAATTAAAGTTCTTAAACTATTACCAAACAACGCCCACAAACTTATTGTAGGGAAACAAATAAACGCAGCAGTTAATGTGACAAATAAAATTGCAACTAGCAAATTTTCCTCTGAAGGGAAAAAACCAGATGCAACTGCAATAGCTATAGACCAGGCCTTTGGATTAATGAATTGAAATAGTGAGGCTTCGTAAAATTTTAAAGGTCTACCTGTTTCTTTTTTTAATAAACTAAAAGAACCAATCATCTTCCATCCAAGAAAAATTAGATACAAAAAACATAAAATTTTCATATAAAATTGAATTTGAGGAAATTTAATAAAAAGACTGCCTAAACCTAAGCACGTAAGTCCTATTTGAAAAATATGTCCAAGAGGAATACCTATTAAATGCGGTAAAGTTTTTACAAATCCAAATTTCATCCCCGAAGCTGTTAACATCGCATTATTTGGCCCAGGAGTAATAAACATCGTAAAATAAAAAATTGATAGCGCAGATAAAAGTGAAAAACTTATCATAAAAACTTCTCTATAATTTTTTCAAAACTTAAAAAATCTTTGATTAAAATATCATGATGTATTTGATTAGAATTTTTTTCTGTGTAACCATCTTCAATTAAGATAAAAGGTATTTTAGCATTTTTCGCAGCCGCAGAGTCCACCTCACTGTCACCAACCATCAAGGTTTTTTTAATACTTCCACCTAAAATTTCTATTACGTTGGTCAAATGTCTAGGGTCAGGTTTATTATAATCAAAAGTATCTGAGCCAGCAACATAATCAAAATAATCAATAAGTTTTAATTTTTTTAACAAATCTACTGAGAGTTTTTCTTGTTTATTTGTACAAACCGCCAAAGAAATACTTTTTGATTTAGCCCAAGTTAAAAATTTTACAAGACCCCTAGTAGGTGTGCTATCTTTATCGATATTTTTACTGTAGTAACTTAAAAATTCTTTTGTCATCTCCTTCTTTAGACTTTCATCGGTAATCTCTTTTTTGAAGGATCTTTGCATCATTACCCAAGCTCCTTTTCCAGCTAATTTTTTTACGTCTGATAATTTTTTTTCAACATATCCATATTTTCGCATGACATGATTATGAGCAGCCATTAAATCTGGTGCGGTATTGATTATTGTACCGTCTAGATCGAATAGAATTGTTAAATTTTGATTCATTTTGTTAGTTTTAAAAAGAAATATTTTGTGACTTATTTATAAACTAATTCTGATGTAAAGAGAATTTTTTATGAACAAAATAAATAATTTATTAAAAGTAGAGAATAACAAGATTCTACAGGAAGAACTGAGACATCAAGCCATCAATAAAGGCACAAATCTTATTTCTCCAGAAACAATATTTTTGTCAAAAGATACTAAAATAGGAAAAAAAGTAACAATAGAGCCTTATGTTGTAATTGGTAAAAAAGTAAGAATAGGTGACAATGTCATAATCAAATCCTTTTCTCATATCGAGGGAGCAGTATTAGAAAAAAATGTCACAATAGGCCCCTTTGCAAGAATTAGACCTGGAACAAAAATAGAGCAAGGAGCAAAAGTAGGAAATTTTGTAGAAACGAAGAATAGTAAAATCAAAAAAGATTCAAAGATAAGTCATCTCTCTTATATCGGTGATACCGTTGTTGGAGATCAATCAAATATAGGAGCTGGAACAATTACATGTAATTATGATGGAAAGAAAAAAAACAAAACAAAAATAGGTAAAAAAGTTTTTATAGGTTCTAATTCTTCCTTAGTCGCGCCAGTTTCAATTGAAAATAATTCTACAGTAGGCGCTGGATCAGTAATAACAAAAAATGTTAAGAAAAATTCGTTGGCTATTTCTAGAGCAAAACAAATTCAAAAACTTAACTATAGGAAAAAATAATGTGTGGGATCATTGGTATTGCAAGTAACAAACCTGTTTCAATAAACATAATTAATTCTTTAAAAAAGTTAGAATACAGAGGATACGACTCTGCAGGATTAGCAACATTATCAAATAAAATTATTAATGAGAAAAAATGTTCAGGCAGAGTTGATGAGTTAGAGCGGATATTGTTAAAAACTCCCTCTGAGGGCAATATAGGGATAGGACATGTGAGGTGGGCAACACATGGAATACCTAACGAAATTAATGCACATCCACATTCTTCGGATGTAGTTTCGGTAGTACATAATGGAATAATTGAGAATTCAGATGAATTAAAAAAAGCTTTAGAAAATAAAGGATTAAAGTTTAAATCGCAGACAGATACGGAAGTCATAACTTTATTAATAACTGAGTCATTAAAAACCCTGGAACCACTAGAGGCTGTTTTTGATACTTTAAAAAAACTAAGAGGTAGTTTTGCTTTAGGTATTATTTTTAAGAACTTTCCAAATTTTATTATTGGAGCTAGAAGAGGCAGCCCTTTAGCAGTAGGATATTCTGAAGGAGAGAACTATTTAGGTTCAGATTCTTATGCCTTAAAATCGATGACTAATAAAGTGTCGTATTTAGATGACGGAGAATTGTGTGTTTTGAGTAAAAATAATGTCACCTTTTACGACAAGATTAAAAATAAAATAAATAAAAAAATACACATTGTTTCTGATGATCAAAATATCACTGACAAAGGTGACTATAAAAATTACATGTCTAAAGAAATTTTTGAGCAATCAGTTACCTCAAAAAAATGTATCAATGAGTACATAGATAGAATTAAGAAAGATATAAATATTTATAATTTTCCAATAGATCCTAAGAAAATAAACAAAATTATTATAATTGGGTGTGGAACAGCCTATCATTCTTGTTTAATTGCGAAGTATTGGTTCGAAGAACTTACAAGCATTGAAGTTGAAACAGATATTGCTTCTGAGTTCAGATATAGAAAGCTGAAGTTCAATAAGGATAACTTATATATTTTTGTTTCTCAGTCTGGCGAGACAGCTGATACTGCTGCTGCTCTTGAGATTTGTAAAAAGAATGAAGTTAAAACTTGCTCTATTGTAAATGTTGTGGAAAGCACTATTGCAAGAAATTCTGATTGGGTGTTGCCAATTCATGCAGGCCCTGAAATTGGGGTAGCTTCCACTAAAGCTTTTCTAGGACAGCTACTAGTACTTTACATTCTTTGTTTAAAATTTTCATCAATAAGAAATGATATAAATGATAAGCAATACTATACTAGTATAGAAAACTTAAAAAAAGTCCCAGATTCAATTAAAGTAGCTCTTACTTTAGAAACGGACATACAATTAATGGCCAAAGAGTTTCTAGATGCGAGAGGATCAATGTTTTTAGGAAGAGGTTTATCTTATCCAATAGCTTTAGAGGGAGCTTTAAAACTTAAAGAACTTTCTTATCTACATGCGGAAGGTTATCCAGCTGGAGAAATGAAACACGGGCCCCTAGCTTTGATTGAAGAGGGATTACCAGTAATTGTCGTTGCTCCTAAAGATAAATATTTTGAAAAAACACTGTCAAACATGCAAGAAGTCATTGCAAGAGGAGGTAAAATATTTTTTGTTACGGATAACAAAAAAGAGTCTTTAAGTGAAAATATAAGATTCGGAATTCGAGTGCCTCATTTAGACGACTTACTTTCTCCAATTTTATTATGCGTTCCGCTACAACTGTTAGCTTACCATGTAGCTCTATTAAAAGGCTATGATATAGACAAACCTCGTAATTTAGCAAAATCAGTCACAGTCGAATAAGATGAGTTTAAAGTTTGAAGCAATGGTTTTATCATGTATTGACCCAAGATTCCAACCGATAGTGTTTAATTTTTTAAAAAAAAAAAATCTTTTAGGAAAATATAGCTCCTTTACAATAGCAGGAGGTTCAATTGGAGTTACGAAAGGAAAATTTAATAGTTGGAAAAAGGCATTTTGGGATAATCTTCTTATTTCAATTAAATTACATAGGATTAAAAAATTAATAATAATAAATCATTTAGATTGTGGAATGGCCAAGTTGGTAAATTTAAAAAAAAATTTTAATGAAAATATAGAGATTAATATCCATTCAATATCTTTTAAAAAAATAAAAAGAAATTTGAAAAAAAAATTTCCGAACTTAAAAGTCGAACTTTTTCTTATTTCCTTAGATAAAAAAGTCAGAAAATATTGACAATTGAAAAGTATTTATTGATAAATACCACTTCATCGTTTATATATATCACTGGTTGAAGATGAATAAATGGAAATTAAATAGCTGGTCAAAGTATCCTGCAAAGCACTTGCCTGATTATCCAGACAAGTCAGAACTTGATATGGTTTTGGAAAAAATTAAAAAATATCCACCTTTAGTGTTTGCCGGTGAGACAAGATCTTTAAAAAAAGCACTTGCCGACGTTGTTGATGGCAAAGCTTTTTTGTTACAAGGAGGCGATTGTGCAGAGAGTTTTGCTGAATTTCATCCTGATAATATTAGAGATACATTTAAAGTGCTTTTGCAAATGTCTCTTGTACTAACAGCATCTGCTAGAGTGCCTGTAGTAAAAGTAGGAAGAATTGCTGGACAATTTTCAAAACCACGTAGCGCTCCAACTGAAAAGAAAGATGGAAGGGAACTTCCAAGTTATTTAGGTGATAATATAAATGGAATGGATTTCAATGAAAAAACTAGAGAGCCAGACGCAAAAAGATTATTTAGAGCTTACTCTCAATCAGCGTCAACTTTAAATCTTTTAAGAGCTTTCTCACAAGGAGGATTTGCAGATTTAAGGCAGGTTCATTTGTGGAACTTAGGATTTATAAAGGATAAAACTAAAGGTAAATATAAAGAGATAGAGGACAAAATAAGCGATGCCCTAGCTTTCATGGAAGCATGCGGTATAAATTCTGACACTAATAGACGTTTAAGAACAGTAAATTTTTACACGTCACATGAAGCGTTACTTTTACCTTTTGAGGAAGCCATGACAAGAATAGACTCAACAACAGGTGAGTTTCACGATACTTCAGCACATTTTGTATGGATAGGGGATAGAACTAGGCAATTAGACGGTGCTCATGTTGAGTTTTGTAGAGGAATAAAAAACCCAATTGGCTTAAAATGTGGACCAACTTTAAAAGCTGATGATTTAATTAAATTATGCCACAAGCTTAATCAAGAAAATGAACCAGGTAGATTGACACTCATCTCAAGATTCGGTTCTGATAATGTTGAAAAATTTTTACCAAAACTCGTTAAAACAATTAAAAAAGAGGGTCTTAAAGTAGTTTGGTCTTGTGACCCAATGCATGGCAACACCATTAAGGCAGCAACCGGATTTAAAACAAGGCCGTTTGAGAATGTTTTAAAAGAGGTAAAACGTTTTTTTTCCGTTCATCAGTCAGAAGGAACTTATGCAGGAGGATTGCATATAGAAATGACAGGACAAGATGTGACCGAATGTACAGGAGGCACTCAAAAAATTTCAGAAAAAGACTTATCAAACAGGTATAGAACACATTGCGACCCAAGGTTAAATGCGGATCAAGCTTTAGAATTAGCCTTTATTATTTCTGAGGAAATTAAGAAAAACTCAAAATATTCAAAAAAAATTATTCAAGCCGCGTCTTAATAATTATTGTAATTATTAAGACATCACCTTAAAAGAGGAGGTGTACATATTATGGAAGTAAAAAAAAGAGCTAAAATTATAACTGATTGGATTAACAATTACTGTGATACAACATCATTTAATCCTAAAGCATTAGTTGTAGGTATTTCTGGAGGTATAGACTCTTCCGTAGTAAGTACTTTATGTGCAAACACTGGACGAAAAACTATTGTGTTAACAATGCCAATAAAACAAATAAAGTCTCAGCACGACTTGAGCTTGATGCATGCTAAATGGTTAAAAAACAAGTTTAAAAATGTTGAACATCATTTAATTGAAATGGACAAGATATTTGGCTCTTTTTCTAATGTCTTGAATAATTTTAATAATGAACACGGATTTGCTAATTCAAGAGCAAGATTAAGAATGGCAACACTCTATCAAGTAGCTGCAGCAAACTCTGGAATAGTAGTTGGGACTGGGAATAAAGTCGAAGATTTTGGTGTTGGCTTTTATACTAAATATGGTGACGGAGGAGTAGATATTTCTCCAATAGCTGATTGTACAAAGACTCAAGTTTGGGAATTAGGAAAATTTTTAGGAGTTTCTGAAGAAATTATTAATTCTCAGCCAACAGATGGTTTATGGGATGATGGCAGAAATGACATCGAACAATTGGGAATGAGTTATGAAGATCTGGAAAAAGCTATGGAAAATAAAAATGACCCGAATTATCAAAAATATCTTAAGATAAGAGAAAAGAATTTACACAAGATGAATCCAATTCCAGTTTGCAAATTTAATGAATAATTTATTTTTAACTAACTCACTCACAAATCGCAAAGAGGCCTTCAACCCAATTAACCCGCAAAGAGTATCGTTATATGCGTGTGGACCAACTGTTTATGATAAGCCTCATGTTGGAAATGCACGGGCGTTAGTAGTATTTGATCTTCTTTACAGAATTTTAATTGAACTTTATGGAGAAAAAAAAGTTTCGTATGTTAGAAATATTACAGACATTGATGATAAAATTATAGAGGCATCTAAAAATAAAAAAATAAGTATAACTGATTTAACAAAAGATATTACTAAAAAATTTCATGTCGATTGCGAGTCATTATTTTGTTTGAAACCAACTCAAGAACCAAAAGCAACTGATCACGTAGATGAAATGATTCAAATGACTTCAAAGTTAATAAATAAAAATGCAGCATACGAAATCGACGGACATGTTTATTTTTCGGTAGCATCATTTAAAAATTACGGAAAACTGTCAAATAAAAATCTTGAAGATCTTAAAGCTGGTGCAAGAGTGGAGATCTCTAAATTAAAAAAAGATCCATTAGATTTTGTTCTTTGGAAACCTTCAAATCAAAGTGACCCAGGATGGGAGTCACCGTGGGGAAGAGGTAGACCTGGATGGCATTTAGAATGTTCAGTAATGAGTGAAAAATATTTGGGCAACAATTTTGATATTCATGGTGGAGGACTGGATTTAATTTTTCCTCATCATGAAAATGAAATAGCTCAATCATGTGTAAATAATTCGACTGAAAAATTTGCCAATTATTGGGTTCATAATGGATTTGTTACGATGAACAAAGAAAAAATGTCAAAGTCATTAGGAAATATTACCACAATTGAAAATGCAACCAAATTATTTTCAGGTCAAGTTGTTCGTCTTTCTCTTTTAAGCGCTCAATACAAACAGCCCTTGGATTGGAGTCAAGAACTTCTCAAAGATCAATCTAAAGTTCTTGACAAGTGGTATTCAATGTATTCTTCAGAAATAAGCGAAAAAACCCCGGAATGTTTTAATGATTTACTGGATGATATGAATACGCCGCTTTATATTTCAAAATTGCACGAATTATTTCAACAATGTCAAAACGGTGATAAAGATAAAAAAAAAGAGTTCAACAAAGCATGCAGACTAATAGGATTATTCAATGAGACTTTTGAGAAAAGGGCAAATTTTAAGAAAAGTAGAATTAAAATCTCCGAGGATTTCATAAAGTTGAAAATTAAAGAACGAGATCAAGCCAAAAAAATTGGAAATTACAAACTTGCGGATAAAATAAGAGACGAGCTAAGTAAAGAGGGTATTGATATTAAAGATGAAAAAGGTAAAACAACTTGGATCTACAAATGAGCAAAGAAAAAATATATATATTTGATACCACATTAAGAGACGGCGCTCAAACTGAAGGCGTTGATTTTTCCGTGGAAGATAAGAATAAAATTTCAAAAATATTATCTAATATTGGATTGGACTACATTGAAGGTGGATGGCCTGGAGCAAATCCAGTTGATAACGAATTTTTTGATAAAGCCCCTGACTTAGGAGCTTCAAAATTTACAGCTTTTGGTATGACCAAAAAAAATGGAGTTAGTGCTGATAATGATCCAAATCTATCTCCCTTAATGAATGCTAAATGCAAAACTGTTTGTGTTGTTGGAAAAACATGGGATTTTCATGTCAAAACAGCTTTAGAAATAAAAAATGAGGACAATTTAAAAAATATTAAAGAAACTGCAAGGCATTTTATAAAAAATAAAAAAGAGTTTATTTTCGATGCTGAACATTTTTTTGATGGATATAAAAGTAATCCTCAATACGCTATTGATTGTTTAAAACAAGCATATGACGAAGGTGCAAGATGGGTAGTGTTATGTGATACCAATGGGGGGACATTACCTAATGAGGTAGGAGAGATAATAAACGAGGTTACAAAAACGATACCAGGTAAAAATCTAGGTATACATGCACATAATGACACAGAGAATGCAGTAAGTAATTCACTTACTGCAGTTTTAGCAGGAGCAAGACAAATACAAGGCACAATAAATGGTTTAGGTGAAAGATGTGGGAACGCTAATTTAATTTCAATAATTCCTACTCTTTTTTTAAAAAAAACTTTTAATGAAAAATTTGATTTAAACATCCAAAAAGAAAAGTTAACTTCTTTAACTGAATGTTCGAGGTTTTTAGACGAAATTTTAAACAAAAAATCTAATAAGCATATGGCATATGTAGGTGGATCAGCATTTTCACACAAGGGAGGTCTTCATGTCTCTGCAGTAAAAAAAGATCCTAAAACTTACGAACACATCGACCCCAAAGAAGTTGGTAATCACAGGAATATAATTGTTTCAAACCAAGCAGGAAGGTCAAATATTATTTCTAGACTTGAGAACTATGGTATCAAAATAGACTCTAAAGATCCAAAAGTTCAAAAAATTCTGAATGAGGTAAAAGAGAGAGAATTTACAGGCTATTCGTACGATGGGGCTGACGCTTCATTTGAACTTTTAGCAAATAAACTATTAGGAAAACTTCCAGAGTATTTAAAAGTAAAAAATTATAATGTGAATGTAAAAAAAGATCAAAATTTGAAAACAACAGCAGAGGTTACTTTTATTATTGACGGCAAAGAAATAAGTTGTGCAGGTGAAGGAAATGGACCTGTTAATGCCTTAGATAATGCAATAAGGTCAAATTTTAAAAAAGTTGAAAAATATTATAAATATTTTTCAGATCTTAAATTATTAGATTATAAAGTGAGAATTTTAAACACTGGTACAGGAGCCACTACAAGAGTTTTGATAGAAAGCACTGACAAAAGTGGTAAAAGTTGGTTTACAGTTGGCGTATCTCAGAATATTATTGAAGCGTCGTTTAAGGCTTTAATAGATAGCTTAGAATATAAATTATTTAAAGAAAAAGCCCCAGCGAATATTCATGAGTAATAAAATTGGTTTTATATTAATAAAACCACAGCTGGGAGAAAATATAGGTGCTTCTGCACGAGCTTTAAAAAATTTTGGTTTTAATAATCTAATAATCTCAAATCCCAGAGACTCCTGGCCTAATTCTAAAGCTAATGCTACATCAGTTGGAGCATTTGATATCTTAAAAAAAACTAAAGTTTGTAAAAAAACCGAGGATGCTATCAAATCTTTTGATTTAGTTTTCTCTTTTAGCGCCAGGAAAAGAGAAGTTAACAAAAAACATTTAAGCTTTGACACTTTTCTACAAAAGATAAAAAAAATTAAAAACAAAAAAATAGGCTTGATGTTCGGGCCAGAGGCCTCGGGACTTTCTAATTCAGACTTATCTTATTCAAATTACGTTGTGCAAATACCTTCATCCCCTAAATTTAGCTCATTAAATTTATCTCATTCTATCATAATAGTTTGTTATGAGATTTTTAGGATTAAAAACAAAATTCAATTTAAACAAAAAAAATTTGTTAAACATTTAGGTCAAAAAGGAAGATTAAATGAATTTATTAAGCTTTTACGAGGAAAACTCAATCAAAAAAACTTTTTTAATCCAAAAGAGAAAAAAAATTCTATGATAACGAATGTTAATAATTTATTTTATAGGATGGAGTTAAATGATAAAGAAATAAGGATTTTAGCTAGTATTATTGGAACTTTAAGTAAAAATAAAAAAAAGCATAATTGACATTTATAACTAAAGCCTTATAAAACTTCACATAATAAAATGACAAAAAGATTAAAATCTAAACACAAAGTAGACAGAAGATTGAAAGCTAACTTATGGGGCAGACCTAAAAGTCCGTTTAACGTTAGAGCGTATCCACCAGGTCAGCATGGACAAATAAAAAAAGGGAAACCAACAGACTATGGTATTCAATTGCAAGCAAAACAAAAACTCAAAGCTTACTACGGTAATATTAATGAAAGACAATTTAGAAATATTTATAGAAAAGCTCTAGCCAAGCGTGGCGACACAACAGAAAACTTGATTGCTTTATTAGAAAGTAGATTAGATACAGTTATTTATAGGGCAAAGTTTGCTCCAACTGTATTTGCAGCAAGACAATTAATTAATCATGGACATATAGTCGTAAATAAAAAAAAAGTTAACATTTCAAGTTTTCTTGTAAGAGATAAAGACACAATAGAAGTTAGAGATAAGTCAAAAAAATTAAATATCATAGAAGGCTCAATTCAAAGTAAAGAAAGAGATGTACCTGAGTATATTCAACTTGATAATAAAAACAAATCAGTGAAATTGGTAAGAGCGCCTAAGTTTTCTGAAGTACCCTATCCAGTTATAATGGAACCAAATTTAGTTATTGAATATTACTCTAGATAATTTTTTTGTCGCTTAAAATTTTTTTAAGTTCCCCTTTTTCAAAAAGTTCTTTTACAATATCGCAACCACCAATAAACTCACCTTTAACATAAAGTTGAGGGATCGTAGGCCAATCACTAAAATCTTTAATACCTTGGCGAAGATTCTCATCTTCGAGAACATTCACGCCTTTAAAATTGACGCCGGTATGTTTGAGAATATTAGAAACGGCCATTGAAAATCCGCACTGTGGTGACTCTGGAGTTCCTTTCATAAAGAGACATATGTCGTTTTCATTTATAAGATTTTGTATATTTTTTTTTATGTCCATATTATTTTTCTAAAGTATTTAAAGCCAAGGCGTGTAATTCGTTTCCCATTTTTCCCTTTAGGGATTTATACACTGTTTTATGTTGCTGAATTTTACTCATACCTCTAAATACACTAGATTTTATTGTTGCAGAATAGTGATTATTGTCACCCATAAGATCTTTGATTTCTATTTCCGCATCTGGAATAGCATCTTTTATAAGTTTTGTAATTTCGTCAATAGCTAATCCCATTAAAAATTATAATACCACTTATTATTAATATTATATAGTTCATTTACATCAATATTGAAATTATCTACAATTTCAAAAATTTTTTCCTGAGTTTTGCCAATAAATTCGTAATTAATATTATTGTCTTCGAGATACTTTTTTAGTTTTTCTGATTTCTCGTTACTGACCTCAATCAAGTATCTCCCTTGGTCTTCTCCAAAAAAATATTCATATATATTACTGTTTATTTTCGGTTTTTGAATTTTGACACCAACTCTCGAATTGACCGCCATCTCTGCTAGGGATATAGCAATACCACCCGAGGAAACATCATGAACTGACTCTAAGTAATTCATATTGATCAAATCTAATATCGCCAGGCCATTATTTTTTTCATTTAATAAATTTACATCTGGTGGTGGGCCATCTGTTATTCCACAAACTTCCTCAAAAAGTGCACTTTGGTGTAAATGACCGAAAGTTTTTCCTATTACAAATATATTATTATTTTTATTACTAAAGTAGTTTTGTATACGTTTATCGATATTTTTAATTAAACCCACACCCCCAATAACTGGAGTAGGAAAAATATTTTTACTTTTTGTTCCGTTATAGAAAGACACATTACCTGATACCACTGGATAATCTAAAAATTCACAGGCCTCTTTCATTCCTTTTATTACCTCAGCAAATTGCCCCATAATTTCTTCATCCTCGGGATTACCAAAATTTAGGCAATTAGTTATCGCAATTGGATTTGCACCTGACGAAATTAAATTTCTCCAATTTTCACAAATAATTTGTTTTCCACCTGTGAAAGGATGTGCCTTACAATAATTTGCTGATGAGTCCACGGTTAGAGCTATCGCCTTTTTTTTGTTATGTATTCTAATTATTGCTGAGTCAGAACCGGCTCTAACAACTGTATCACACATTACCATTTGATCATATTGTTCAGTAACCCATTTTTTGTTTGAGTAATTAGATGATGATAAAATTTTAATTATTACATCCTTAAAATTAAGACTCTTAAAAATATTTTTATAATCTTTTTTTTCTGGAAGTTTTGTACTTTTCCATTTTCTTTCATATAATGGAGCTTTGGATGACAAAGCGTCGATTGGTATTTCTGCAACTTTTTCATCATTAAAATTTAAAATAAGTTTTTTAGAATTAGTTGTTTTGCCTATTAAAACGAAATCTAAATCCCATTTATCAAAAATCTTTTTTGCTTTTTTTTCTTTTCCATCTTCTAAGATTATAAGCATACGCTCTTGACTTTCCGACAACATTATTTCGTAAGGTGTCATCTTGTCTTCTCTGCAAGGAACTTTATCAAGATTAATTTCAATCCCTAGATTCCCCTTATGAGCCATTTCAACACTCGAGGATGTTAAGCCAGCTGCACCCATATCCTGAATGGCAATAATAGAATTATCTTTCATTAACTCCAAACAAGCCTCCATTAAAAGTTTTTCTGTAAAGGGATCTCCAACCTGTACTGTAGGTTTTTTTTCATCAGTTTTTTCATCAAATTCAGCGGACGCCATGGATGCTCCATGAATTCCATCTCTACCTGTTTTTGAACCTACATACACTACAGATTTATTTAAACCTTTTGCTTTAGAGTAAAAAATCTTATCTTTTTTTGCATGACCAACAGCCATTGCGTTAACCAATATATTTTCATTATACGTTTTGTTAAATTTTGTTTCACCTCCCACGGTTGGTATGCCGATACAATTTCCATATCCACCTATTCCAGAAACTACGCCGTTAAGTAGATTTTTTGTTTTATCATTTTTTGGATCACCAAAATGTATGGAATTTAGTAGAGCAATAGGTCTCGCGCCCATTGTAAAAACATCACGAAGAATTCCTCCGACTCCTGTTGCAGCGCCCTGATAAGGTTCAATAAATGATGGATGATTATGACTCTCAATTTTAAATACTAAAGCATCCTCATCTCCTATATCAATAACACCTGCATTCTCTCCTGGACCTTGAATGACATTTTTATTTTTAGTTGGTAAAGTTTTTAAGTGATGTTTGGAGGATTTATATGAACAATGTTCATTCCACATTGCGGAAAAAATTCCTAACTCAACCATGTTTGGCTCTCTTTCTAAAAGTGTAATGATTTTCTTATATTCGTCTTTCGTAAGACCATGATTTTTAACTATTTCATTGTTAATCTTCATTTAACTCGCAATACTGTTGAAAACACCCAAGCCATCTTCATTTGAAATAATCTTGTCAATCATCCTTTCAGGATGAGGCATCATACCTAAAATATTTTTTTTATTATTCAAAATGCCTGCAATATTGTTTATAGATCCATTAGGATTTATTTTATCGTCTATATTTCCTGATACGTCACAATATTTGAATGCAATAAGATCATTATCTTCTAGTTCGCTTAAATGGCTTTGATCAGTAAAAAAATTTCCCTCATTATGCGCAATATTTAATTTGATCACCTGGTCTTTTTTATAATTTTTACAAAAATTATTTTCATTGTTTATTACTTTTAGGTAAACATCTTTAGATAAAAATTTTAGGTTTCTATTTCTTAATAAGGCGCCTTTTAAAAGGCCAGTTTCGATTAAAATTTGAAAACCATTACAAACTCCAATTACCAGGCAACCCTTATTTGCTTCTTTGATTACTTCAGATAAAATATTAGATTTAGCTGCTATAGCGCCAGATCTCAAATAATCCCCGTATGAAAATCCACCTGGTATTACAATTAAATCTGATTTAGGTAAGTGATTATCCTTGTGCCAAACCATAGTATTTTGAAACTGCATTTTTTTAAGAGCAAACGCTATATCTCGATCACAATTAGAACCTGGAAAAACAATAACAGTAGATTTCATCAAATTTTTTTTATCTCGTAATTTTCAATAATTAAGTTTACTAAAAGCTTTTGGCACATTTCCTCAATTTTTTGCTTAGCCTTTATCTCGTTGTCATCTTTTATATTTATCTCAAAATATTTACCCTGTCTTAAGCTTAATAAGGAACTCATACCCATATTTTTTAAAGTTTGTTCTATTACTTTACCTTGTGGGTCAAGCACATCGTTTTTCAAAATGACAGTAACAGCAAATTTCAATTTATTTTTTCTTAAATTTTAGTGATGAGTTTTTCTTAAAGTTAATTTTTCTTATGTTTGTTTCCTCCGGCATAATCCCTAATCTGCGCGCTACTTCCTGATATCCTTGAATTATATTTCCTAAATCTTTTCTAAAACGGTCTTTATCCAGTTTTTTTTCAGTTTTTAAATCCCAAAGCCTACAAGTGTCAGGACTTATTTCATCTGCTAAAATTATCTCTTTTTTTTCTCTAGAGCTATCCCAAGATTTCCCGTACTCAATTTTAAAATCCACTAATTTAATTCCCACACCCCTAAATATTCCTTGTAATAAATCATTTATTCTTAGAGATGTTTCATCAATTATTTTTAATTCTTCTTTTGTAGCCCAGTTAAAAGAAGTTATATGTTCTTTAGATATTAAAGGATCACCTAGGTCATCGTTTTTAAGACAGTACTCCAATAATGGCTTTTCCAAAACTGTACCTTCGGGAATACCAAGTCTTTTTGTTAAAGATCCTGTAGCAATATTTCTTACAATAAATTCTAAAGGAAAAATGTCAGCTTTTCTAATAAGCTGCTCTCTCATGTTTAGCCGCTTGATAAAGTGAGTTTTGATACCAAAATTGCTAAGGTTGACTAATATGAATTCTGAAATTCTATTATTTAAAACTCCCTTGCCTTCAACACTAGCTTTCTTTAAATTATTAAAAGCAGTTGCGTCATCCTTAAAGTGCTGAATAATTAAATCTTTATCTTTCGTTTCGTAAAGTATTTTAGCTTTACCCTCGTAAACTTTTTTTCCTTTGTTCATTGTTTATTTTTTTAATCCTCTCATGAAAATTATATTAATTTTTTTTGTATGATAACTAAAATCAAATAATTTTTTTAATTTATTAACAGGTATTTTTTTTGTAATTAAAGGGTCATTTGCTAAATTATCAAAAAAAGAAGTATTACTAGACCAAGATTTTAGCGCATTTTTTTGAACAACTGAATAGGCTTTTTCTCTACTTAATCCCAAATTAGTGAGTTCAAGAAGAACTCTTTGAGAAAAAAATAATCCATTTGTTAATTCAATATTTTTTTTCATATTTTTTGGATAGATCTTTAAATTTTTCATTAAGTTATTTAATCTAAACAATGCGAAGTCCAAAGCAGTTGTACTATCTGGGCCAATATTTCTTTCTACCGATGAGTGAGAGATGTCTCTCTCATGCCACAAAGCGACATTCTCTAAAGCTGGAATAACTGATGATCTTATCAATCGAGCAAGACCTGTTAAATTTTCACTTAAAATAGGATTTTTTTTATGTGGCATAGCGGACGATCCTTTTTGCTTCTTCTCAAAAAACTCTTCAACTTCTAAAACTTCAGTTCTTTGAAGATTTCTGATTTCTATGGCTAATCTCTCAATCGAGCTTGCTATAATAGCTAATGTTGAAAAAAATTGAGCATGGCGATCTCTTGGTATAATTTGAGATGAAACCGGCTCAACCTTTAATTTTAATTTTTTGGCCACATATCTTTCTACTCTCGGGTCTATATTAGCAAATGTTCCAACAGCCCCAGAGATTGCGCATGTAGAAATTTCATGAATTGAATTTATTAACCTTTTTTTATTTCGAATAAACTCTTGGTAAAAACCTAAAATTTTTAATCCAAAAGTAGTAGGTTCTGCATGTATCCCGTGACTTCTTCCGATACATAATGTGTATTTATATTTTATTGCTTGTCTTTTTAAAGTACTAATTAAAAATTCTAAATCTTTAAGCAATATTAATCCTGACTCTCTTAACTGTAAATTAAAACATGTATCTAAAACATCTGAAGACGTCATGCCTTTATGTAAAAATTTACCCTCACTACCAACTCTTTCATTAATTGAAGTGAGAAATGCAATTACATCATGTTTAACTTTTTTTTCAATATCATTTATTCTTTTAATATCAATTTTTGCTTTAGATTTAACTTTTTTTGTAACTCCTCTTGGAATAATTTTTAATTTTTCCATTGCCTCAGCTGCTGCAATTTCAATTTTCAACCACAGGCTATATTTATTATAATCAGACCAAATTTCTCTTAATTCTTTTCTAGAATATCTATCTATCATATTTTATATGGAGGAAAGTCTAAGCCTTTTTTTGAAAGGGTAAAAATTTCATATCCATCTTTTTTTATACCAACAGTATGTTCAAATTGTGCCGATAATGACTTGTCTTTTGTTACTGCTGTCCATCCATCATTCAGAGTCTTGGTTTCAAATTTGCCTGCGTTTATCATTGGTTCAATAGTAAAGATCATACCTTCAGTAAGTTTTTGACCAGTTCCTTTCTGTCCATAATGTAAAACACTAGGCTCTAGATGAAAAGATTTGCCTATGCCGTGACCACAAAAATCTTTGACAACTGAAAAACCCTCAGCTTCAACATGATTTTGAATTGTATATCCAATATCACCTAGTGAAACCCCTTCCTTTAAAATTTTTATAGCTTTCATCATTGACTCATAAGTACTTCTAACCAATTTGTCTGCTTTTACTGAAACATCACCAACATAATACATTCTGCTAGTATCACCGTGCCATTCATCTTTAAAAACGGTAACGTCTACATTTACAATGTCACCCTCTTTAAGAATTTTATCAGAGGGTATGCCGTGGCACACAACATGGTTTACTGAAGTACAACATGATTTTGGATATCCCCTGTAATTTAGAGGAGCAGAAAATCCATTATTATCATTAATAAATTCAAAACATTTTTTATCTATATCATTCGTAGAAATTCCAGGCTTGATGAGATAACAAATTTCATCAAGCGCAGAAGCGGCTATTGCGCCTGCTAATTTTGTCTTTTCAAATTTTTCATTTAAAAAATTAGTCATTTAATTTGAACTTAACATTATTATTAATTATTATTCCTTTTGGAGAAAATTTACAATCGTAGCAAATAACTTTTAAATTATTTTTTACTGCCAATGTTAATAATTTGGAGTATTTTAAGTCAATATCTTTTGCAATTTTCATAGTTTTACAGTCGTCTCTCTGAATTATAAAAACAATGTAAATATCAAAACCTTTTGTTTTTGCTTCTATTAATTTTTTTACGTGTTTTAGACCTCTTGATGTGACAGCATCTGGGAATTCAGCGACTCCTTTTTTTCTGGATAAAGTCACGTTTTTAACTTCAACTAAGGATTTTTTTTTAGCACTATTAATTAAAAAATCAAATCGCGTATCGGCATCATATTTCACCTCAGGAGTAATATTTTCCACGTTTTTGAATTCTTTAAATAAATTATTTGATAAACCATGATAAAATATTTTGTTTGTAAGGTGAGTATTAATACCAACCTTACATCCACGGGACTCAATTATTTGTAAAGTATATTTCAATTTTCTATTTGGGTTAGATGTTTTTGTAATCCAAACTTTATTACCTTTTTCGAGCAAACCAAACATTGATCCTGTATTAGGGCAGTGCGCTGTAATTATAGAATTTTTTAATTTAACATCTACGAAAAAACGTTTATATCTTTTAATAAACGTACCTGATATTAATTTATCATCAAAGTTCATATGATTTAATATGAAGAAAAAATTTAAAAAAGTAAATGCAAGTATTTTAATTATTGGTAATGAAATATTATCAGGCAGGACGCAAGACAAAAATGTTTCATTCATTAGTAGCTGGTTGAATAAAAATGCAGGTATTGAAGTAAGAGAGGTCAGAATAATTCCAGATATTAAAAAATTAATCATCAAAAATATTCTAGAATTAAGTAAAAATTATAAATATGTTTTCACAACTGGGGGTATAGGCCCAACTCATGACGACATTACTTCCGAGTCAATCTCGCAAGCTTGTAGAGTTACTTATTCTTATAATAAAGAAGCTTATTCTATTCTAGAGAAATATTATGGAAAAAAAAATTTTAATGATGGGAGAAAAAAAATGGCAATGATGCCATATGGTTCAAAATTGATTTATAATCCCTCAAGCGCAGCACCAGGTTTCAAGATTAAAAATATTTTTTGTTTGCCTGGAGTTCCCTCAATATTAAATTCAATGATAGAAAATTGTAAAAAATTTTTAATAAAGGGCGCAAAGGTACATAGTAAAACCATAAATTGTCTAACTGTTGAAAGTAAAATATCAAAAGAATTAGGTGATGTTCAAAAACAATTTTCTAAATATGTGGAAATTGGAAGTTATCCTTTTTTTAGATTAGGAAAAATAGGTGTATCAATAGTAATTAGATCCGTTTATAAAAATAAGATTGAGGTTTCAAAAAAAAAAATTGAGAAACTAATAAGAAAAAAAAAAATTAAAATTTTTAATAATTAGAATTCTTTTAATACATCTTCTATTTTAATTTCTGATACGTCCTCACTATTATAAAGTTTTTTACTTTCAATTACTCTTATATTTTCTCGATTTGGAGCAAACTTAGAGGGGTTAGTTGGTCCAAATAAAATAATCATAGGCACACCAGCTAATCCAATCATATGCATAATTCCATTATCAATAGTGACAGCTTTTTCTAATCTAGTACTTAAAGCTGTTACAAGCAAAGGGCAAGAAAATAAACTTTTATGTTCTGGAAAATATGCGTTCGGAATTTCATTCTTTATTTTTTTAATTAAATCTATTTCTTTTTTTTCAACAAAAAAAACAATTTTTTTATTCCTTTTTGTAAGTTCAGTAGCTAACGTAATAAATTTCTCTAATGGCCAACTTTTTTTTCTATAAGCATTTCCCTGAGTTAATGAAAATCCGATATAGTTTTTTCCAGGTAAGAGGTTCTTTGCCTCATTTAAAAATAATTCTGGTATGTTTTTTATATCAAATTTTATGTTTTTTAAATTTAAACTAAAAATATTATTAAGGTCGAAAATAATCTTTTCAGTAATATGTTTCGAAATAGAGTTTTTAACTATTTTGGATTTTTTATTTTTACAAAAAAAATAATTAAATGTGGAAGAATAAAAATATTTTGTAGGTAATTGTTTTAAAATAATAGTATTTCTTAATTTTGATTGACAATCAATAATAAGGTCGAAAGAGCTTATTTTGAGCTTATCAAAATTTTTCTTAATAAATAATAAGTGCCACCATCTAAACCCAATATATTTCATATTTAAATTTAAATTTTGTGTGGCAATGTTATATTCTTTAAGCTTATCTTCGAAATGATTTTCATGTGCTCCCAAATAATAAATTTCTACATTTTTAAAAGAATCTTTAAGGCTCAAAATTAGGGGGATAAGAAGTATAGAATCTCCAATACCTCCACCAGAATTATAAATTAGTATTTTTTTAAACATTTTGTTAAACTAAAGAATTATAATATTCTTTAGAGTGAATTAAAAAGACTTATTTAAGGCAAAAATGAAACTATGTAGAATAGGAAAGAAAGATCAAGAATTACCCGCAATAATTGATGAAAAAGGTAACTACAGAGATTTATCGTCTATAATTAGTGACTTTGATTCTGATAATTTAAACTTTGAAACAATCGAAAAGATTAAAGAACTAAATCTAAATGAATTAAAAATATTAGATAAGAATCTTAGAGTTGGAGCTTGCGTTAGAAATCCCTCTAAATTTTTAGGTATAGGTCTTAATTTTGAGGATCACGCTTTAGAACAAAATTTACCAATTCCAAAAGAACCTATAGTTTTTTCAAAGTTCACTAGCTGTATAACTGGTCCCTACGATATTATTGAGGTACCAAAAAATTCTTCACACACTGATTGGGAAGTTGAGTTAGGATTTGTTATTGGGAAAAAAGCTAAGTATGTTAATGAAAAAAACGCTTTAGATTTTGTGTTGGGTTTTTTTTTAGTAACAGATTTTAGTGAAAGAGAATATCAAAAAAAAAGAGGTTTAACGTGGGATAAAGGGAAAGGCTTTGATACTTTTGGGCCGATAGGTCCTTACATTATAACAAAAGATGAAATTAAAGATTACAATAATTTAAAAATGTATTTAGATGTTTCAGGTAAAAGAATGCAAACAGGAAATACCTCTAAGATGATATTTAGCATAGAGCATTTAGTATCTTATATGAGTAATTTTATGACATTATTTCCTGGTGATATATGTTGCACAGGTACACCACCAGGTGTAGGCGAAAATATGAAACCTCCCAAATTTTTAAGAGGAGGGGAAGAAATAGAGTTAGGTATTGATAAATTGGGAACTCAAAAACACAGAGTTGTAAAAACTTAAAACTTAGAATACATATGTCTAAATAAATGCCCTCGTGGTGAAATTGGTAGACACAAAGGACTTAAAATCCTTGCCCTTATGGGAGTGCCAGTTCGAGTCTGGCCGAGGGCACCACAAACATGGAAGAAAAACAAAATAAAATACTTTTAATATTTAAAGAAAAAAAAAGAGTAACCCCTCTGCATGAGTTTTGGTTTGATAAATTTCAAAAAAAAAACCAAGTTTCAATTTTTTTTATTAATGAGCATCTTGAAAAAACTAATAAAGAGATAATTCAAAATATTAATAAAATTATTGAAAGTAAAAATATTTCAGTAGTTTTATTTGAAGGTGACCATGCTTCATTAATAGACTACAATTTTATTTTTGATGTCAGCAATAAAGTTAAAAAAGGATTATTTTTAGGTGACAACATGGAGTGGCATCAGGTAAATCTGATCACCGGAAGTGCGTGTGACTTTATTTTTCCTGAAGATCCAATATCTGTATTAAAATTTAGGGAAATTGGCTATAAAAGTTTTTTTGTACCAATAGAATGTAATGAGGATATTTTTAAAGACTATGGGCAAGAAAAGGATATAGACGTCCTAATATTTGGAAGATTAAAAACTGATCGAGAGTTTTATATAGACAAATTAAGAGAAAGTGAAATTAATTTTAAATTTGTTACACCTTATCTTCCCGAGTCAGACTCCATGTTGAAATTAGCTAAATTAATTAATAGATCAAAGATTACTTTAGCATTAACTAAATCAGCTAATGGAACAAAATACTTTAATCCTTTAAAAAATTTTAAAAATTTTTACCAACTAAAAGGACGAGTTTTTATGACTGGACTTTGTAAGTCTCTCTGTATCTCAGAATATTGTCCGAGTTATGATTTAATATATCGTAATGAAACTATTCCAGTATTCAAAAATAAAGATGAATTTTTGCCCTTGATAAAGACCTATTTAGAAAATGAAAAACTTTTAGAGGAGAAAACCGAAGCTTTTTATAAAGAGACACAGAGATACGCTGATAAAAATTATATTAATGAAATAAATATGTTTATTAATAGCTGTCCAAAAATGAAACATCAAAAACCTAAATTCCCATTGTGGTATCACTATCTTTTTACAAATCAATTTTTAAGATTTAGACTTAAGAACAATAAATTTACCTCATTTTATAAACAATTTATCGAAATAATTACTGATTTTAAGGAGGATAATTTTTTAGATAACTGTATAAAAAAATTATTTATTATGATTTTATTTTTAAGGTATTTTCCACTATTAATAGTAAAAATGATTAGTAAGATATTTAAATGAAAAAATTCTTCTTAATAAATGACAATACTAAAAAAGCTCTTAACTTTAAAAAAAAACTTTTAAAAAAAATTAAAAATCACAACCCTAAGAAAGCTGATATTTTTTTAGTTGCTGGCGGTGATGGATTTATGCTTAATACTTTAAAAAAATATTACAAATATAAAAAACCTTTTTATGGAATAAATTGTGGTTCATTTGGCTTTTTAATGAATAAGGATGATCAAAAAAGCTTTCATAAAAAAGTAAAAATTAGCAATAGAACAAATATCTATCCATTAAAAATATTTACAACTGATCTTAAAAATAAAAAAAAAAGTCTTATGGCCATTAATGAAGTTTCATTATTAAGACAAAGCAAGCAAACCACATCTCTGAATTTAAAAATCGGAGGAAAAATTATTATTAAAAATTTAATAGGCGATGGGATTTTAGTTTCAACACCTGCCGGGAGTACCGCATATAATTTGTCAGTACATGGTCCTATTTTAAACTTAAACTCTGGTAAATTAGCAGTAACACCAATCAGTCCGTTTAGGCCGAGGAGATGGAAAGGTAAAATAGTATCAAATAAAAGTATTGTGAAAATTTTAAATTTGAATCCAAAAAAAAGACCTGTCGCAGCTAGTGCTGATAATGTTGAGATAAGAAACATAAAGTCAGTTGTTATTAAGAATGATATAAAAAATAAAATAACATTACTTTATGACAACAAGAGAAGTTTAAATAAAAGAATAATGATCGAACAACTTATTAAGACAAAAACTAAATGATAACTAATTTACTAATTTTAATATTTTTAACATTTACATCTAGCTTTTTGATTAATTATATTAAAAAATTAAAAACTGATAATGAGAAAGAAAATGACATAAATTTTTGGATGTTCTCTTATGATTTCAGATCACAAAAAAAAGAGGATTATAAACCAGATAGTAAATTGAAATTATTAAAGCGTCGTTATAAAAATAAAATAATTTTTGCTCTCTATATAAATATTTTATTTATTTTTCTTTTTCTTAACAGTTTTGTATCTCAGATTTTAATTTATATCACAACTTGAGGATGGTGCCCTCACACGGACTCGAACCGCGAACCTACTGATTACAAATCAGTTGCTCTACCAATTGAGCTATGAGGGCGTTAAACAAGATCTCTATACAGAAAATATAATCAATCTTCAAGTTATTTTAAATATACACGGGAAATTTAAACAATAGGACCGATACTTAATTTATTTTTTTGTTAATATAGTGGCAAACTATAGACACAGCATTGGAAACATTTAGACTTTCAATTTTTTTATCAATACCTATTCTAAATTTGAAGTCTGAATTTTCTAATGTATTTTTTCTTATACCGAACCCCTCAGAACCAAACAATAAAACATTTCTTCCATTCCAATTGTGTTCAACGAAGTCTTTTTTTGACGATAAATCAAATGCACTTACCCAAAAATTATTTTTTTTTAAATATCTAAGAGTAGTGTTAATATTTGAAACTAAAAATATTTTAATATGTTCTGTTGCTCCACTAGAGCTTTTGTACATAAGCTTACTTTTTATTGGAAAAGACCTCTCTTTTACAATTATTCCATCAAAATTAAAGGAAGCAGCTGTTCTGATAATTGAACCAATATTTCTTGGATCAGTTATTTCTTCTAAAGCCAAAAGATTAATATTCTTATTGTTATTATTAATTATAAAATTTTTAAGCGAAATTTCCTCAATTTCCTCAACTTCTGCCGCATATCCCTGATGATTTATTTCTTCTCTACCACATAAATTATCTAGTTCTTTTTTAGTTTTAAATATTACTTTAAGATTCTTTAAATAATTAAATCCTTTTCCAATTTGATTTATTTTTTTTCGAGAGTCTTCCGTTAAAAACAGCTTTAAAATCTTTCTATTTGGATTTTTGATCGCTTCCTCAACAGAATGCCTTCCAACGATGTAAAATGTCTTTTTTTTCATATTTTGAAGCAAATAATCCAAATAATTAGCATATTTTAATGCAAAATGATTTATTGCAATTATTTAATAAATGCTTATAAAACCCTTGTTATTAAATACTTTTTAAGTTAGTGGGTATCCCTAAGCAATAAAAGGAGGGGTACCAAAGCGGTCAAATGGGGCGGGCTGTAAACCCGTTGACTTCGGTCTTCGAAAGTTCGAATCTTTCCCCCTCCACCAACTAAAATTGGTTTGATAACAAACTAGAGCGTGTTAAGTTTGGATATTGCGGGTGTAGTTCAATG
>MDSW01018323.1_pt1 | contig 35064 bp, 31 predicted proteins | sample 811171 | NCBI WGS metagenome assembly MDSW01 (sample SAMN05326641, study PRJNA326480) | marine metagenome | isolation source: seawater | place: Atlantic Ocean: North West | collected 2012 | reverse complement strand
AGTTGGTGCAAATGTCGGGTTTTTTGGTGCTTCCAAATGTTGTTCTGGATTTGAGGCCATGGGTCGTTGTGTGCGCGACGACGCTATGGCTGCAAATACTGCTAATAGCACGATGGTTGGTACTACATCCGGTCGTGGCGGCGGCGGTGGCGGCGCTGCTGCTACAGTTCAATCCGGTGCTACATTTCAAAAAATAAATACACTGGGATCTAAACCTCTACCTGCTCAAGGTCATGATAATGGTTCGTCAAGTGATAATCCTAGTAATTGTGATTTGCGTTACAAAAATGGAGCAAAAGATAAATTTTGTACATGTAGTGCTGGAAAAGAACCTTATGAAGCAACAAATCCAGACGGTTCAAAGGCTTATTTATGCATGGGAACGCCCCCGACTAACGGTTCACCGGTGACTAATTACGATATTATTAAATGTAATAAGGCACCAACAGCATGGAAATGGACTTTATTCGGAATTAATCAGCGAGGGTTTACGTGTGAAGGAGACATAGTAGACGTCCAGACAAGAGTTTCCGGAGTAACTGGTGATGATCGTAACACGATGATTGATTCAACAGCATTCAGCCCAATCACAACTCATGCATCTCAACCAGAAACAACTCATGAATATGTTGGTGATAGATGTACAACTGGTTTACTTCATCAAGTAAGCGGAAAAGACCCATATTGCAAATGTGGTATAGGTAAAGAACCACAAATAACTGTAGCAGGGGATGCAGCATGTAAAGGTCGTCACGCAAACGATTACGAACTGGTAGGATGTCCACAAGGATCATTCCCAGTTGCTTGGAAAGGAGGATTTATGGGAGTGAATAAAGGATTTTTCTGTCAAACGGGAGATCCTTCTTCTTATACAGGTAATGGAAGATCCTCCGCCGCCGCTTCTCAACCTGCTTCTCAACCTGCTTCTTTCTCAACCTTAATGCCAGCCGGTACATACGTCGGGCCTTATGGTCATGCTAGATGTAGTTCTGGACGAGAGCGCCACGGAAGATGTTGTGAACCAGTTGGTGCAAATGTCGGGTTTTTTGGTGCTTCCAAATGTTGTTCTGGATTTGAGGCCATGGGTCGTTGTGTGCGCGACGACCCATCTAGCGGGAGCTGAAAAAAAAATGTTTAGATCATTAGCTGCCAATCGTAGCATTATAGTCTAATGCGTTTCTAATTCCGTATGCCGCTGTTGCCATTACTATAAGAGCGGAAAGACTAGCCAAGATGGATGTTACAATGAATGAGTTCCAAGCAATTTCATAAATGTTTGCCATTTCTTGTGTACAATATTTTTTTGTACACGATTTAAATGCTTATGTAACAATTTCGTTGTAACTTGGAGGTTCCGTTTCTGCTGATTGTAGTTTTTTTTCTACTGTTCTTTTTTCATATTGTCGACTATTTCTGCGTTGGGGTGCGATACTTTGTTGTCTCATATCTTGCTTGCAACCAAGATATGCGAGATATAAACAGAATACAAATAATACAAATTCAAGTGTTTCAACTAGTTGTTGCATTTAATATTTCTGTAAAAAAAATAAATGGAAAAGGAGTTTGAAGGAGGCGTTCCTTTGATCGATAAAGCAGAAAATTGGTCTGAGTATTTATATCATGTTTGTTTTATACTCTCACTTCCGGTTGTTGTATTCTTGAGTGCGTGTGGAATGATAGTCATAAAAACAGGCGAGATGAAACATGACATGATTATTTTGATCACAGGCTTAGCTTTAGAAAGTATTGCTTTTATGATTTATCCTATGAGTATGCGCGTTTATCCATTAAGAACAATCACGGTGTGTTGGTCTGGTGGAAGTATTCTTGCTGGTGTATTTGCAGGTTATTTATTCTTTGACGAGGTACCAACTTTAACATCTTTGTTTGGTTGCATGATAGTAATTACAGGTATAATTACTAGTGTGGTTTAATTTGTATTGATGATATCTGAAATAGTGTTTCGTAATGTATGATTGGGAACAATAGTATTGTTCATTTGATAACCTGTCAGGGGCGAAACTCTTCTTTTCTTCAACCATTTTAGTAACTCTCGTCTTTCGTATGAATTGCCATCCATTGCGATGACGGGATCTTGCATAGGCATTCGACTTATAGGACAAAAAATAGAAGGAGGAAGATGTGAAGTTGATTCTAAAGCAGACATATCAAAAGCATACCTTTCTATTTGGTCGTCAAATGGTTGGTCATCAGTTTGACAATGTTTTGATTCCATTTTTCGCGGGTTATTGGGTTTGACTCGTTGATATTTTTTGGACAGTAGTGATATAAGGTTCATTTTTTTATGAAGGAGTTCTAAAAATTCTGGGTGACCGATGTGGTGGTGGGTTTGATGGAGGTGGACCAGTTGGTGGAGCTGGCATTTTAAGTTTTAAATTGTTCATTCTGTATTCAATTGATTTCTTTTGTTCGTATAATCCTTTTAAAATCGATTCACAATTTTCTATATATTGTTTAGCTTCACTTATTCCAACCTCCAAAGATTGTATTTTTGTATTTATTTCAACGACTTCTGACGCTTTTTTTGCCATGGATAACTTATTTTTGGCATCGTTTACATTATTTATAAGTTTTTGCTCTTGTGAATTCAGCATAACAGTAGCATTTAGACTAACAAACATATCTACTACATTCCTCCATTTATCTATTATTTTCGGAACTAAACATGTCACGTGAAAGGCTGGTTCTATGTCAAATGTATCTAAGAACTGAAGTTTGCGAATATTTAATTGTTCATGAACAAATTTTGTATTCAATATAGTTTGAATAGATGGACGATGTCGTGGGTATATACATACCAACTGTTTCAACATATTTTTTAGTTCATGTGAATAAGTGTGTACGACATCTGGTATAATTCCTTGAAAAATATTTTTTTTCAGTTCGTGTATGTTTTTAGCGTAAAATGTTGGTTTCAATGTCATCATTTCATGTAAAACGCATCCAAGTGCCCATATATCTACTTTTGCATCATATCTTTCTCTCTTGTATATTTCAGGACACATGTACAAAGGAGTACCAATTTGCGTTTGACCATACATCATAAACGAATGCATAATTTTTGCGATTCCAAAATCTCCTAATTTCACATTATTATGTTTGTCTATGAAAATATTTGCAGGTTTCAAATCTCTATGTATTATTTTCAGATTATGTAAATATGAGAGCGCAATGCAGGTCTGCAAAAAATATGTCCATATAAGATCTTCATTCAAAAATTGATTTTTCGATTTGACATTTTTCAAGACGATTGCCAAATCTCCATTCTCTGCAAATTCAGTAATAAAATACATGTGACGGTTTTCTACAAATGCTGTTTTGAATTTAACAATAAAAGGACATTTATGTGTGGCAAGTATTCTTAATTCTGTGATCAAATTGAGTTTTTCATAATGTGAAAGTGTTGATAATGACACTTTTTTCATTGCGTATACGGACAAAGTAGTTTTATTGATGACTTTGTAGACTTCTCCGTATGAACCTTTGCCTATATTTTTCTGAATTTTATAAGACAGTATCATCATCTACATTACGATTCTTTTTTTTTGTTGTCTGTTTGTTTTAAATTAAAAAAAAATTGTATGCTTTGTGACATCGTATATCTTCTTCTTGATTATATTAGTTATGGCTGTGCTTTTCGTTTAGCTCTGACAGATTCGATACACCATAATATAATTATGAATTCTGATTGGATGGTGATGACTCAAAAATTGGAATACTTTATGTTATGCAAGTCTATGAAAGTTTTGAAAGAGGTATGTAATGAATGTCACAAAGGATTTGTGATTTCAAATTCATTACATGTTTGCGAGCAATGTATGTTTGAATCTGGAAATTATCATGAGAGAGTTGATATGAGTCAGGCGCGAAATATTATCAGAGAATTGAACAATGGATTTATGATAAAGCAGCGCAAGTTCAATAATTTAAAGTACTATACGTACAAGGAACAAAGATGGTATTTAAAGTCTGATGTTTATAAGATTGCTCAGTTTTGATTTGTGAATAAATAGTGTACCTTTAGCAAAAGCTGAGACGGTTTTTTTTCGGTATTTAGAATAAAGAATGAATTGTTTCAAACGTATATACATGTTCTTTTTCAAACGTAATGAAAAACCTATTGTTAGGATACATGAATCACTTAATAGTTCATTAATTATCACTGATACATTCACACCAATGCCGAATTTGAATACTCCGACTTATTCAAGTACTGTTTATAGCAGTACATGCTAAGTACGGTCTGAAAAGGAAATAAAAAAAATTAGAAACCAATAATGATTGGCTTGTGTGCCCAGTCTCGAATGGGGAAGGATACGATTGCAGACTACATCGTTGAATCTAAAAAGAATTGGGAAAAATGGTCATTTGCAAAAGAGCTGAAAAATGTGGTTGTCGATTTTTTCAGTGTTTCAATAGAAGACATCGAGGAGTACAAGACTCGTGAAGATATACACCCAAATGTTCAACTCAAGATGCGTTCACTTCTTCAATTAATAGGAGAAACTTTTCGTAATGTTTCAGAAGATGTTTGGATCAATGCTGCCATGCGAAATATTCCCAAGAACAAGAATATAATATTTACGGATGTGCGGCACGCAAATGAAATGGATGCGATCTTATCAAAACAAGGTCATCTCATCTTGCTTGGACGAAGCAAATATTTGAACCAGGATCCTCATCCATCCGAGAGTGGATTACAAGAAGCAATTGTTTGGTTTTTAGAAAATACATCAGAAGACCTTGTTTTTGTGGAAAATGTAGAGTCTGTGCCGTCCGAATTCAGAAAATTTTTATGTTTTATTCGAAACGATAGCAGTATGTCCGAATTACAAAAAAATGTCGATATCGTTTTGAGCAAATTGAAGTGAATTATCGCTCTTTGTGATGAAATAGTTTTCCGCTTTTATACAGGTCGTTTTCTTCCAAAAAACATGAACTGATATTGTAATCGGTATCTAATATTATATGGTGATCTTTTACAATTATTTCAAGATAATGAAAAGAATCATCGGGATATGTCATGACAATGTCGTTTTTATGAACAAATCGCACCTCACGTCGAGAAATTGGAAGTATTACATAGTTGAATTTGTATATTGTATCAATATGCATATCGGGATGCACTGCTTCTAATTGTGGATGCTTGGTTTTTCCATTTCTTGTCACTATTTTCAAGGTTTTGTGTGTTATATTGTCATCCAATGCTTCAAGACCGATGATGTCGTCGACTTTCATATTTTTTTCAATTGTTATTCGCGATTCTGTGTGAAGCATTTGAAGATATTTTTGGTAAGAAGGCCACCACATTGTTAGTACATGAAAAATTTTCATCGCGATTTGTACATAAAGAGACTACTGCGTGTGTATCATTATTTATTTAGCTGTATGTATAAATGGGCGACGATATCGATGATCGTGTGATTGTGGAATTGCCGAATATAATGCAGCTATCAACGCGTATAATTGATGGAACCAGGTGGGTTTATATGAGCATTTTTGATGGCGAAGTTTCAAAAGATGATTGGAAGTACGCCAAGAAAATTTTAGAATCTCACTTCTTGCTCATCTACGAGAAAAAAGTTATGTATCATTTTGTTTTCGATCTTCATGTAATTCCAATGAAACGCTTGCCGGAATTTATGAAATTACTGGCAAAATATCAATATGTATTGAACGAATGTTTGCTCTCCACAGCAGTTATTACGCAGAATAAATTTCTATATACTGCTATACAACTTGCGCTGGAATTATATACACCATCGCGTCCGCTTAAATTCTTTTACAAAGAACACACAGACACCTCACCGAGTGAAGAATATTCCACGATATCAATAAATGTCCTGAGTCAGGTGAAAGAGTATTTTAGAGATCAAAATTAAAATGTTTTTGACGCTTCAGAATTTTCATCTGATTATGGTGGACAAAAAAATAGATGTTCTTTAAGCTTTTAACTTGTCATACACAGACTTGTGCACAAACAATTTCTCTTTACGATCTGTACGTCCTTCAATCGCCAAAGATGATTGCTTTATTGCAGATGCAACACATTTGAAATCAGAGGGTGCTTTGTACTCACTTATAAATACGATGTTGTTCTTTGACCATTTTCGCATCACATCCCAAAATTCTTCAGAATTGAAGTCATTATCTTTATCTCCTTTTTTGTATCCTGTGGTGGCGGCATAAGGAGGATCGCAATAAATCAATTTGTTTTTGTAATCTAATTTGCGATAATCTATCTCTCTGATTTTGGCCGTCATAAATTGTTCATTTTCTTGCAAATCTTTGTAATATCTTTTGCGTTCTTCAGAGTATGATCGTTTTTTGCCATCACGCACATATTTGTCTACATATCCTCCCCATGCTTTACCACAGTAAGAATATGTGAAACAAGCTACAGCGCGCCTTAATGTATTCCCCGATTGATTCTTCAAATTATCATATTCAGTTTGTGTTATTGTCGGTAGTTTCCGTTTTTGCTGCACAGCTTTGAGTAAAGTCACAAGTAAAGGATTACAGTCAGATGCTCGATATGATTTTTTGTTTTCCACGCGTCGTAAGATGTGAGCGTAGCCAACAAAAGGTTCTACATAATGCATATCGTCAAAATAAGGATCATTAAGCACTTCTATAATATGATCTGCACCTTTTGCTTTCGAACCCACGAACGCCATACTTCATATTAGCATGAAAAAAAAAGTGTCCAGTCTGATTTTTTCTATATACACAATAATATGGATTCGCTTCCAATCGATGTGTTGTCGCACATTGCATCGTATGGAAACTCATGTAATCTATCGTCTATATATGACATTGATATAAATTACAGTTCGGCTTGTATGATTCAACGTTGGTGGAGGAATCTTGTACTCAAAAATGGTAGTGGAGTGAGAATTATTTGTAAACAAGATAGCAAAGTTTTGTATGGAATTTTGCAGCGTAAAATAAAAACATCTGACAAAAATTTAGTATGGTGTGTGCAGATCTGCGAGGAAGCGTTTCTCCATTTCAAATACATACAACTGAATAATGATCCGAATTATATTTTGTGTTATTCGTGAATTTCGAAGACCACATTTTTGTTTGTTAATAATAAAAATGGACTTCTTGAGTTCTGTTTTAGGAAGTAAGAAATCTGACACTTGTCGCGAAATGATCGAAACCTCATTTAGAAAAATCGTGATTTTGTACTCTAATCCGCATTTCAATCTGAAGGTGGAGAAACAAAAAGATTCGGAAGAGATTTTAAAGCATGTCAAACCTCTTAGGTCATTCACACGAGAAATGCGCTTCGTATATTCTTTGCTCAATCCTTTTGATTTCTACATTCAACCTGCTACCACTGTGGAGAATTTTAGATATATATTGGATAAATATCAACCTGAAATCATAATTTGGGCTGGTCATACGCTACATCATAGTTTAGTGTTTGAACATGAAAACGGATCTGCATATAAAGCCGATAATTTAACTAATTTTGTTCACTCGGATAAAATTACCGAAATGTTAAGATTTTCAGGCAATCTCAAATTAATTGTACTCATGGGATGCAATACGAAACCTATCGGAAATGACATACACGAAAAAAGAAAAGACTTAGGTGTCATATGTTGGTCTACTCTTGTAGAAGACGAAGCTGCATCCGTTTTTGTACAAGGTATGTTGAATAAAGTGCAGTATTATCTATATAATCATCAAGAATTAGACAAAACTTTGATTCGTGAAATATATAAAGCAGGATTGCAAGAATTCCAAAAAAAATATGGAATCGGCGATCCATCGAAAGACGAAAATTTCCACGGGGTACCAGAAATTTTTGTTTAGGGCTTCTTTTAAATTAACGGTTGAGCGTCCTGACGTGTCAAAGGTGATGGACTTGAAGTACAGCATGCTGGCTTTGCTGATGATTTTTTATAACCGCCCTGTTTCCTTGCATATTCACATTGCTTTAGTACCTTCTCATATTTTGCTTTTCCAAGAATATTAGAGGCGTCAGTATATCTGAGTAAACTGCAAATTAATGCTTCATATGGCATAAGGTATGCATGACTCACATAACCTGCTGCAGCTACTTTACCTGCACCTGTTTTAACGGCGGTTGCGCCTGTTTTGACGGCGGTCTTGGCTTTCATTGCATTTGTTGCAACGGCTGCACTAGTAGCTCTACCGGCGCCTGCAACCTTTGTAGCGATTTTGTCTGTTTGACGTGTTACATATTTTCCCATGGAACCACTTTTGTACATATCCATAAATTTAGAAATTGCTGCGACGAAGTCCAATAAACTGACATACTTCTTTTTCTTCTCGTTAACCCCGGTTGCGACCAGACTGTCAAACATATGGTACAAAGATTTTCCATCATGTGACATTTGTTTATAATCTAAACGTTTAGAGTTGTCTGCCTTGAATAAATTAAAAGATGAATAGATTTTATCTATCTCTCCTTTCAATACTTTTATCGCTTTGGCTTTTTTTGGATCATTCACATCATTCACGTCGTCAAACTTGCCATGCCAATAGTTTTTCACTTCTTTTGGCTCTAGTGTTTTATCTTTATCAATTTCTAAGAATGCCGTATATAATTCTAAAATTTTTTTTCCTTGGTTGCGCGCACCTTCATTTTTATGATTATTTATATACTCGGTCAATAATTTAAGTTGTTGATCTAATGTCTGTGTTTGGAATGAATCTTTTGTTAATCCTGGATTTTTTTGCATCATAAATTTCATGATAGCTTGTTGTGTCGTTCCGAACACACCTTGGTAGTTTGGTTCGTAGTCTGGATTGTTGTCCATGTTTGATAAGTATAAATAAAAAAAATCGACCATCATATATAAAATAAAGTTGTTCTGTATATGTGTAGCATGATCGTAGATTTTTGGGCAGCATGATTTTTTAGGATTTCAATTGTGGGACGCCGAAGATGGTCTAAGCCTATGATAACATCATTTATGCGGAGTTTTGCCATAGCGTCAGAATTTTCATCTAATTTACGAATGATACAGTTGTCATCAAATTCGACGCCGTATTCGTTGCAAGATTGTTTTTGTATGGTAATCATATGAATGTTGTTCTGTGTTGTGAATGAGAAAAATTCCATTTTATTGTTCAAAACTTTTTTTTTGGAAAAAGAAAATGCTCTGTTTATTGATAAAATTACTTCAAAAATTTTGCATTCCCATCAAGAGAGTAGTATATTCAAGACCACGAAAATTGCATCATAATCCATTATGGAGGTGATGAAGGAGGTGGAGGATTTTTTGAATATGCATATACTTCATTGAAGTCTACTATTCTTGCAAGTCCAGGAAGAAATATTGTCAAGTATTTTCCGACGGCTGCGAATTCACATTCGATAAAATATGGATTGCGTGGATATGGTTCGAAAGTGATGTTAGTATTTGTGCATGATGTTGCGGTGGAAGCATTTGTATCACCGAACGATTGGCCTATCCATATTTGAAATGGATTTATTCGATCATAATATACTGGACCGCGCATATCATTGTAAATTGAAACAAATTCAACATGTGAATTGTTTGGTAATTCTATCGAGGCGTATTCATCTGGACCAGGACTGCCCCAATAACCGGTGAGCAAGTGGTCGTCACTGTGGCAAAATGTTGTAATGTCGTCATCTATGCAATTCAGTGGCGATGTGTATCGTTGAGTCTTTGTTATTGCGTTCAAGCGTGGGATTGAGTACAATGTGTTTAGGGGCGGAATAGGCGAGGGTGGAGGTGGAGAGGGTGGCGGCATGGGTGGTAATGATGGTGGAGGAAGTTGAGGTGGGACGAAAGGCGGCAGGTATGGAGGCAGACTTGGAGGAAATGCCGGTGGTGGAGGAGGAAGAGTTGGTGGTGAGGAAGGAGGAGGTGGTGTTGGTGGAGGGGATGGAGGCGGTGGTAAAGGTGGTGGAGAGGGTGGTGGAGGAGAAGGCGGTGGCGAAATAGTCAACGCGTACTGTAATGATTGTCTGTAATGATAAAGGTAATTTTGATCTATTACTTGATCTATCAGTTGTATTTCAAAGGCGGACTGTGGATTACATGCGTTCGATTCGATATCCAAATGAAAATACCCATTCATTCCCCATTCAGAACCGTATGAATTTCGCACAATCCAATAACTATTCCGATTTGTGTCTGCGTATTCGACATAACCTACAATAAGAACAGCGTGATTCGGTATGCCATTGGAAGAACATTCTTCATGTGTTATGACGCCTTGATCATAAAATTGGAATTGTGTTGAGTTTGCATAGATGGCAACACTTAAGATAACATTGTTGTTAAGTTTTGTTTTCCAGTTTGACTTATCAACCGGTCTATAATCAATATTAGAACGAACTGGTGCAAGATACATGAATTCATTATCGTCGTCTTCGCGGTGAAGTTCTTCAAATCTGCTTCGTGTTTCACTGCATGCTGAAGGCGCATTTGTTTTCAAGATATTCAAGTAATTTTTATAGATAAAGATTGGTATTCTTGAACCGATCCCGGAGGTAAAATACCAATTTTGAAAACGCATTTTACGCCACACATCACCAAACCAACCTCCACGACATATATTGTTTGTTTCAATTTGATAGTTTCCAAAGCATCCACTAGAATATACCATATCAAGATTTCTTGCAGATACACCACTATTGATAGATTGTTGTATGACATAGCTCAAATGATCGATTGCAGTGATAAGATAGCAATTTCCACAATTGCTTTGATCAACAACATTTGGCATGAGTGATGTCAGATTTTTTGTCGTATCAGTGCGTACAGAAATCGGAGGAGGATTCGGTGGAGGCAAAAAAGTAGATGGAAGATTGACGCTTGGTGGTAGTCTAATTGGAGGTGGTGGTGGAGGTGGCATTGGTGATGGAGGTTGCAAAGGAGCTGGTGGAGTTAGGGGTGATGCTAAATAATTGAAAAGAAATCCATTTCGTGCTCGTCTTTCTTCTGGTGTCGTCAGTTTGACAGATCTTATAGAGTATCGGATATTCGATTCGGATGATCGAATATTATTTAAACTGATGAAATTGCTAAGATTTGATAATGTCTCGGCTATTCTTTGATTTTTATTGAAATTGTTTTCCAAACGAAGTCTTTCTTTTACTGATATGTTCGAAGCAATTGGTAAGGATTCAAACAGTTCGTTAAAAACATTCAAGTTTTCCGGTGCTACGAAACTTGTATTTTCATTCAAGGTTGTATTTTCAAACCCAAATGTTGCGAATCTGGCAAGTACCGTGATATTTGGATTATATTCAGGATATAATTCGTCGCAAAATGCATTATAGACACCAGGAGTCGTTGGAACAAAGACATAAGTATAGTTTGTTTTATTAAATAGCTCAACTTCCACATCAAATTCGTCTGCAACATCGTACAAGATAATGAATCTACCTGGATTGCATGTAAAATTAAGACTTAAAGAATCCAGCTGTTCTTCGGAGTCCAAGATTGCTTGTTCAATCAAAGCGGTCATTGCTTGCACCTGTATTGGCGGAGGTGATGGTGGAAGTGCAGGTGGCATCGATGGTTGTGTGGGTGGACACATTCCATAATCTAGAAATGAGTTAAAGTATGTGCTGATCAACATATTTGCTTTTTGTCCGTCCATTCCTATTGATAGTTGATCTATAAGACGATTACGGGCAAATAGGATGGGAAATTCTTGATTTCTGTATGTGACTATTGGTGAAAAAGGGTCTGATATGTTGTATGGATATAGTGGTAAATCGCATTCCGGCAATATTTTCCAGTACTGGCTACATCCACTACATGTGACATTGAGCAAAAACTGTTGTAGTTTGGTGTTGACCATATTTTTTAGTGTTTCGTCAGATCTCATGAATTGGTAAAGCTGATAAGGAAGCGAAAATGGTTGTGGAACAGGAGACAAACGGATGTATGTATAAGCAAATAATACAAGGTATTCAAACATTTCTGTTTCTAAGGAAAAACTTTCCGGACATGCAAAGTAAAAACCTACTATATATGAAATGAATCGAATTTCACAATTTTTATACGATGGGACAAGTGGAGGGATTCTATGTCTTGAGACTGCGAATGATTGCATTCGCAATTTAGATGGCAACCCGATTGTACTTTCAATTGGTATGATTTTTGGTAGTGTAGACGACATGACATATCAAGTTGAGTATGCGATCAATCGTGCAATCAGTCATTTTGGTCATTGTGTAAAGTTTTGCACAGTTATTGAAACAAACCACTTATCATTTCGTTTTCCAGATTCAAAAATGAAAGAAATATTTGATTTGTTGCGTTTCAAGTATGTAAACAACATCGGAGAAATTCATTTTACAAATTTATCTTTCAAGCTCTACATTGGAATAAAGTTTGCATTAGTTTGTGTTCCATCTGAACTAAGAAGTAAAATATTATTGCATCGAACAAACAAAACCTTTTTTCAATATTTGCCAACACAATCTCAATTACAACGATGGGGAGGAAATGTTGCGTATAATATAGATGATTATGTAGACAACAGATGTGTAATTGAGAATGTAGATCGAAGTTCGAAATTGCTTTCCATATCAGACAATGATTTGAAGGAATCGCAGCGATTATTGCTGAATATGCATATAAAAGATAAATTCATAATGCAAAAAATGAATCATGCAGAAACAAGTTCAAAAAGAAAACTTGTAGTACTGGAAAACGATTTTGTATTTATTTATGATAACATACATACTGCAAAAATGTGGGGTCGACATTTTTGCATCTCAGTAAGTGAAATTCGTGTTATTGATGACAAGATACGAATCAGGACTCCCATACGAGAATTTGTTTTTATTGCAAATAATGCATCTGATCGCGACTTATTTTTGCAAGCTTTTTCAAGATATAAAGTTCAAGATACTTGAAAAAAATTATATCCTTATTCAAATGGAATTACCAACTGGTAAAAAAATATCAATAGTCGCATCGGCAGATAGTATACGACAATATATGTCGACAATGCCAACTAATCGGACGCAAATTACATGTTTTAGATGTGGAGAACAGGGACATTACAAGTCCGAGTGTTTTCATTGGAAAACACGACCATGTTGGCATTATATGAACTCTGAATGTAAAGATTCAATGTGTTCATTTGCGCATGGAAGTAAAGAATTAAGAACACCTTGGTTACCAAGATGCGTTCGTATTGTAAAAAAAGAAGGGCAACTGATTTGTCTAGGATGCAAACAATACGGGCATACATTCAAATATTGCCAAAATATTGGTAAATAATCACTTTCTTTTTTTTGTAGATAAAGAACTGTAACATCCGAATTTGTGTTGCTCAGGAACTCCATAATTATGGAAAAGTAGGTGCCCCTTATTTCCTGTTTCGTCACAAAAGTGTATCATCGACTTCAAATCATCTTCTGTTGGGAATGGTCGTGCCATATATTTCTTTTGTATGTCATATGTAGTGCATCTGTAAACGGGATTTGTTGGACATACCATAGTCAGAGGATGATCAAAAGCTTTATTTGGCAAATAATATGTTTCATCATTTTTTATTTTTATAGGAATTGTATCGCTGAAAACATGTATTTTTTCTAAACATAATTCATCTTCATCTTCACATTTTAGAACCGGAATAAACTCATTTTTATACAATTTTCGACCAATTGCAAAGATTGTATCAGAAGTCCATGATGTGTATGACTCACATTTTAGCATTTTTTTCCCGGCGTCAAGCTGAAACTCCAGCTTTACATCTGGTATATTTCCATTCTTGCGTTCAACGTTTATCAGGTGTTTTTCCAGTTCAGATTTTGATAATTTTGCCGCGTTCAAGAATTCTGCATTTCTAAATGCTCTTCCAGGTGTATCGACCAATGGACACACAACTGAATTTATGATGACAGATTTCTCTTCCGGATCTAATGTAATATGTTTATAATTCTCCGATGTCACAATCGGTGTATGTTCTGGTACTTCATTTTGTTTGCCTTCAATATACACAACAGGGAACATTTTCAATATAGCCATAATTTGGCAACGCAATATTATAATTTTTTGCTGTAATTTGTAATCTTTGGGAAAATCTTCTATGAAACCTATCAACATTTTTGGATCTTCTTTCCTGCTTTTCTGAAGTAACTCATTCAATAGTTTCGAAATTTGTGATCTTCCATCTTTTTCAGTAAATTCATCGTTTATATCTATTTTAAAAACAACTGTTTTTTCAGCCCAATTATGATAATCACCACTTGTCAACTGCTGTTGAATTTCATCCGTATTTGAGGAGTAATAAAGTGTATATTTCAATCTATCATATTCTGAATGTGTGAATGGGACTCCTGATTTTATACCATCGTCTGTTGTGATAAGAAAACCTAAATCTATACCTACATCACCTACATCGGTAAGTGTAAGAAGGTTGCGTGAGTTTTTATTAGCTTTTGATTGCGTGTTATGAGTTTTTTCATACATTTTTTGAGTTTCATACATTTTTTGAGATTGATTCAATAAACTTGACAAATATGTCGTCATATTGTCTCTCGTTATATTTGTTTTGGGTATTGGCCAAGTGATTATGCTTTTCTTTTTCGATGATACCTCAAAGACCTGGCATATGACTTTATAAGTTTGGGTTTCAAACTCTTTCACTTGATAGAGTTTACCAACAAGAATTGGTGATGTTTCAGGATTGACTTTGCTATGCAGGTTCGCATTTTGAAAAGTAATGAATTCTTTTTCCTCAGTTTGAATTGTTGAAGTTTCTAATTCTAAGTTAATTGCAAAGTCTTGATAAAGCTTAACCCATCCTCTTACTTCATTTTTTTTGTATTTTGGAAATGTGTAGTAACCGGAGATTGGTGTACAGATTTTATCATAATTGAGCTCCTTCAAAAGTTCTTTTTCATCACTTATCTTTTTTATAAACTCTTTGTACCACAAATGACCTTCTTTTTCATTTGTCATTATATTCAATATCTTTTGACGTAACATTAAAGTGTAGGTTTTCGTGTCTCCTGATTTTGTCAAAGCTTCCAATAATTCTGAACGAGAGCATGGTAACTTAGCGAATTGGATAGTTATGCTATTTTCGTCAACTTTATACCTGTATATTATGAAAGATGCGGGAATACTATATTTTTTATACAAATGAAGGGTCCCATCTACTAATTGAACAAAATCAATACGTGGCACTTTAGTGTTCAGCATATAAAATGTGTTTGGTGAAAAATCCTGTGTATTCGCTTCTTGGTAGTTTTCTGGTAAACGTTTAATGTTGCCGCTCAAACGATCGTCACAACCATTGAGTACCGTAGATCCCAAGAAATAATCGTAATTCATCGGTTGTAAAATTTGTTTTTCAACGCGTCGCATATCGTAATCGTGGAAAGAAGGACATGCTTCTAGGTATCCAGAAGCATCTACTAAAGTTCGTGTCCTATGAAATGCTTCAAATTGTACAAAATTCTGCCATTCTTTCTGCTCAACCATTTCTTAAGGAGAAACATTTTTTTGACGCTCGGCGATCAATCCAGATCAATATCAAAGTTTTCAAAAAACGCATGTGGTTTTTTTTGACGCTTGCCGTCAATTATGTCGTCGTATTTCTGCAGCTCAAGACGTCTTGCCCACAAGCCAGCAATTTCTTTTTGAGCCTTTTTTTGAGAGAACCCAATACTCTTCAGATATTCTGCATTTCGCAAAGTTGTAATGTATCGATCTAGATGGTACTGTATGTGATGATTCTGTAGCTCTTTACAAAGTGATTGCTTCAAGAGTGAGCACATTTTTTTTCGAAAAAAATTATACCCACTTTGGGGGTGAATGTCGTTTTTTCAGTATTTTCCTTTTTTTCACATATAGAGAAAATGGGTATTGCAGTGCCAGAATCATTCGGGAGGTGGATTGCGGTATTAATTGTCGTGCCATTTCTAGTTTGCATAGGGAAAATATTACTTATGAACCCAACCCAGAAAAAATGCAAACAAATTGCATACTGTCTATTAGTATTTTCCTTTATATTTTTCGTTTATGAATGTTTGTAGTTGATGGGTATATTGTGGCATTGATATTTTGTTTTCAGATAAAGTTAAATGGTAGTCTCACGAAAGGGAATCACGATTTTAAGCATGCGAGATCTTTACCGCAATTGCCTTCAGTCGCATATTTAGTGTAGTGACTATAAGTTTGAATGGGAACATTGTTTTTTGCAAATCCAATCGTTTCATGCGTCATTAAGATATCAAATCCGCGCAAAAATCCGATTCCAATGTATCCATCGACAAAATCTGTTGCCATGTTGTTTATAAATATAGGAACTATGTATTTTGATCCACAAAATGTGACTTCAGATTCCACAATATCAGAGCAGACGACTTCACCATTTATTCCACCTTGACGCACCGATTTTTGAGTGCCGTTTATATTGCATGTTTTTACTTTATGTGCTGCGTTTTGACCAACACATATACCAGTAGGAGATCCCGTATCAACTGTAAAAGAGAGAGCATTATTGTTGATGAACAGATCAACGACAAACGATCCTCCGCTGAACTTTGCGTCAAGCATCGTGAAACCTACTTTTGCAAGATTGTATCTTGTCATTGACATATTTAATTCCAAGCAATCATGTGAGAAAGAGATCATCGCCGGTGAATGATGAAGTAAGTAATCACAGGTCAATATATGTATACTATTTTTCAACGAATTTGTCACAAACATGTCAGCGTATGCCTGTGTCGATTTTTTGGGTGCCATAAAAACTCCCATAGTATTTCGCATTCTTAGCATGGGACACATAACCAAGTCTGCTTGATGTTCTTCAATTTGTCCGATTCCCATCAATTTCATTGTACAACCGGATGTGTATGGTAAACATTCGCTCTTATTGATGAAATTATTGATTGCCTTGAATTCATCATCAGTTGTCACGGACGTCATTTTTGACATCGCATCGTTGTACCGTGATTCCAAACTGCCTTTTGACAATTTTATTGACAGATAACTTCGACTAATAACCGGCGGTCCAGCGTAACCAGTATCAAGCATAAATAAAAATGGATGATTGTTGAGGATACTCTCAATTACTATAAGTTCGTTGACGCCATCTGTTTGAATTCGATTCAGCCTAAAAACAAACGATTTGCACCTAAAAAAGTATATTATCATACATACAATCATGCCAACAATGGTTGCATTTTGTATTTTTGTATCCTTGCTGACAAACCATGCGAATGCTAATACGATACATCCAATGGTTTCATATTCGAATCTCATTTTAAGATTTGTCAAGATATTATTATTCGATATTGTAAGAGCATGTTGGACAAACTTTGTTGATATTTAGCCAAGCTAAAATACACTTTTTATGAAACAAATGACCGCATGATGTGGCCCATAAATCATCATACATGTCTTCTAAGCAAATGAGACATTCTCCATAATTTTTCTGAACTTCAATAATATTTTCGATGGGACTTGCCCATCGTTTTAATAAGAAAGAGAAGCACATTTGTTGAAACACATAAATTTTTATTATGCTCAACACGAGAGAAAAAAATTTCATTGATGTATAAAATGGTGCCAGGTGAATATGAAGAAGCCAGCATAAAAGGTGTGATTGCTCTAGTATTGGCGATATGTACAAATTTTGTAGGTCAAACTTTGAGTTGTCATACACAAAAGATTTTGTCGGAGAATATGCTTGCTAAACACATTATCATTATATTGAGTGTTTTTGTTGCAATTGATTCATTGACTTTCTCATCCAAAGAACCTGGGTACAGACAGTCTCCTCTTGATACTTTGAAAATGACAGCTTTAGTCTATTTAATGTTCATATTATTCACTCGAATGCATAGAGTATCTACAGTGGTTGCATTCGTCATAGTTTTAACATTGTATTTTACAGATTTATGTATTGCACACTATAAACCATCTAATGTTGATACAATAAATAGAATTAGAAACGTATTTATGTATGGATTTATCGCGAATTTGATTTTAGGATATATTGCGTATGCACATACAAAACGAAAGGAATATGGTAAAGAGTTTTCGTGGAATTCTTTCATTTTTGGAATACCAGAATGTAAGTTGAAGAATAGTTAAGATGTATGACAATTTTTACAAATAGTTGTGCTATATCGTGGCGTGAAATGTCTTACTTTAAGACCTGCCATGCTGAACATATGTGTTGCTGCTTTTGTAGATTCATTATCTTGATGTTCTGTATAAACAACTTCGGAAATACCAGATTGAATCATAAGTTTTGCGCATTCGTTGCATGGAAAAAGTGTGACATAAGCAACTGAGTTTTTTAGAGACGAATTGGCATTTAGTATTGCATTTGCTTCTGCGTGACAAACATATGGGTATTTTGTATTCAACCAAACATCATCTTTTTGCCAAGGAAGTTTTGAATCATGACATCCGCGAGGAAACCCATTATATCCAATGGCAAGAATTTTGTTCGAGTTTTTTTCAATCAGACAACATCCCACTTTTCTGCTTGGATCCTTGGATCTATATGATGAAATGATACATATAGACATGAAATATTCGTCCCATGTAAAGTCATTTGATTTTTCGCTCCAAAACATGATTTTTTTTTTATTGTCAGATTTAGAAAAAAAAGACAATGACAGAGAATATGACAGATACGCAGTTAGTTGAGAAAAGATCCGGTGATATCGATATTAAATCCAATAACTCACATGAGCATCAGTGTGTGGAATTAATAAAAGGATTATACGGTGGTAAATTTTGGTTGATGCCAACATTCGCACAAGAACTAGTATCTTATTTATATGAAGATATGCCAAACACGGACAATCCACGGGTAGCAGCGAATCATTTAGCTACGCGAGGCATGTTTGTCTTGCAAAAAGCTTATCAATTATCTGAAGATTCAGAAACCTTAAAGATACATCAAAACAATGATGATGATAAGAAAAATGAAGATGATACGAAAGAAGCATTGCCGCAAGTCGAAAACAAAACGAGTCAAGTATCATACAGTTCTATAGCTAGAGAAAGTTCACTGCTGATTGCTGGTTGTCTATATGGAAGACAACAATATTTCGTATTTCTAGTTCTTTTTGCATCCATTTCTATGATTCATCCTCTTTACAATTCGTTCTCTGCAAAAGTCAAAAAGTACTTGACATGTATTTATGTGTGTCTTCTTGCTTACACTATCATGTAATCGAATCAAATTTTTCAGGCGATTTCTAAATTTTATATGGTAAAAAAAGTAGAGAATGAATGGACAAATGTGAATTCTTTGAATACATCTGCTTTGATTCGAAAGTATTTTGATATGTGTAAGGATTGGATTGTTGCTTATGATTCTGTACCTGTGCAACCTGTACAATTTTACAACATAGTTCCGAACATTGAACACATTGAAAAGAATCCATTGGGTTTGGACGAAATCTCAATGAGACATAGCAGTGACTTTATTTGTTATTTTTGTAAAGAACACAAAACACTGGAAGATAGGAAATCTTTAATAGCAAATCCATTCACTCGTTTACAATTCATGCTTATATGTACGGACTGTAACAATAAGTTGTAATAATGTCAAAAGGTGTTTGCATTTTTTGTTAGTCATTGATGTGTTTCTTCTTAGTATCCTCTCTCGAAAAAAACTACTGAAAATTACTACGAAAAATTACTCAACACAAAAACATAATTACTTGATTTTTTTCTAGGATACTCTTACCCTTAAGATACCCTTAAGATATCCTTAGGATACCTTTATTTAGCCCTGTCATTTTTGTGGGAATCTAGAACATTTATAGTAAACGTGCATTTTCAAAAAAAATTTGAATGGACACTTCTAGCATCCTGAAAATTCCTTTTGATATTTGGCAATTGATCGTCAAAGAACTGACAAATTATGAACTTACACAACTGACTCGTGTCAGCAGTCATTTTCGATTCCTTGTTCCTGAAAGGTCGATACCACAAATACAGTACAAAAAAGAAGTTTGTGAACAGATCACATATTTTTCGAATGAGTGGTATTATCAGCGTTTTGAAAATGATGTTCCAATGTTCGCTCCTCCGAGGGTATCCATATTTATTCTTGCGTACAACCGAAACAAAGCTCATGCAACTGGTGTGAAAAAACCACCTCATGGTTATATTATATACATTGAAATGTTTGGAAAATTATTGTTGACAAATACACATTCATCTTTCAATTGTTAATGATATGTCATGTTTGTAATTTTCTCGATTTTTCCGCAAATAACTGCTATTACAGCAACTGAAAAGTATCCTAAGAGTATCCTAAAAGTATCCTAAAGGTAATTTGAATATCTAAACTGTTTTTTTTTTAGAAAAAAATGTCAAAACGAAAATTAATCGAAAAAGATACAAGATATCCCAAGGGATTGTATATATTTCATGAGGGCATTAGTGACACTAAAGACTTGTTAGATTTTTTTGAAAATGTTGAGTGGTTTCAGCGATTTGGCAAGCAGTATCCAAATACAGCACACTATAATGGACATCATTGTATGGCAAAAGATCACAAAGTGATAGAGTCTGCAGTGAGAGAAGCAATCAATATAGCTCAAACGAAATGTAGTCATCCTGCATTGAGTCATATGAAAAACAATATCGATGATGTTTCTGTTGCTACGATGCGACATAAAGGTGCAGTTCGAGAACCAGCAAAAAGAGGAAATGGTACAAAGCTTGTGAAAGAAGGTTGGGGTCTAGGTAGTCATCCTGATACATGGGCTCCAGATGGAGAAGGTTTGGTTTTGATGATTTGTGTTGCCACAACTTCTTCGTATCATCGAGAATTCAAGTTTACATGTCCTGCATTAGGATGGAATTATTCTTTTTTTACACCCAATGCAACAGTTGTTGTATTTACCGATGAAGCTTACGATATTTGGGAACATGAGTCCGTCAGAAGTAAATGGCAAGACGGAGAATGCATTAGTATGACAATACGTATCAAATCGATCGACAGTTATTATGGTTGGAGTGTTCCAGATAAACTGAGTGGCGAACTACTAAATATGAGTCATATCTCTTCGGTTGGATATGCGCGTCAAAAGCAACAAGAACGCATAGAGAAAATGTTAAAAAGAGAACAAGCGGTCGTTGTGAGCGAAAAAAATGCGATATAACTTAAATGACAATGCTTTATAGTATATTAATGGTGATGAGTCACGCAAAACTTAAGAGACAATTATGCGTTTCGGTAACAGATTGGCTTGGATACACTTTTTTCGCCATTCCTATGATGGAGTTAGGATATTGTATAATTGATCATGCAGGGAAAAGTGTGCAGATGTCAGACATTTGCGAAGAAATGCTTCCGTATATCGAATGTTTCAACAATACGATCTGATTTTTATAAAAATGGAATGTGAAGAATTACTCTTTAGAGACTATCTCAATGATGCATCAAGCTAATTTTTTGTCTCAGTAAATATAATTCCATTTCTATTGAACCAATTTGACATAATTTCTCCAATTTACATTCAATCGTTTTTTTTAGCGCCTCCATACAATAAAAATCTGCTTCTTCAAGCAATTCTTCCAGAATGCAAGTATTGTTTGGCAAATATTTGCTTCCGCGCATATAATTTAGAATGTATCTAAAGTGAGTGGGGTCTCGATCGACAAAGTATTCGTTTTTTTCTAAAGGTGTTTGCCATGTCATCAGAGAAGAAAAAAAAGACGAGTGTTTTTGCAGCGTTGATTTCGATGTAAAAAAGTATGTGCCTCCGATGTTAAGTGATATCATTTAAATAATGTGTGTTTATGTTTTAAATTTGATCTGTAAAAAAATTGTTGCATAGATATAATGAGAGTGATTTATGGTTTTTTGTTGGTGTCTTTACCCATACTTCTTTACATTAGTGCTGAAGTCTATAGCATCGTTCCAAAGATAAAAAAAGGATTTCCGCATGTTCGTTTGATAGACTCTGATTCACCGAATGTAACAATATCCTCAAGTCAATTATTATCAGCTGTAGAGTTTCAAATCTTTGATGTTTGTTATCAAAAATGTACGAATTTTGATAATCAATTTCAATATTTGTATAGTTGTACTGGTAATTTGAGTTTTCCACCATCCCTACCTCCTCCATCACCACCGCCACCCTCGCCTTCTTTACCTCCACCGGGACAACCTCCGATACCTCCATTTCCTCCTCCACCATCTCTGCCTCCAGTACCAACGAATTCAAGCTATTTATTTCGAATAAACGCAACTCTATTGTTCACATACGACGGTCCGATGTTGATAGGACCGAATTATATACAGCCTACATCCGGGTTGTGGTTAGCGAAACGGAATTACTTCGACACAGGTCTTGAACAGTCCAAGATTCTACTTGGTGCAGTAGAAACCAAACTAGTTTGCGAAACTGAAGCATTGAATTGGTTCAATTATTCTGTAAAAGGATGTGATTTAGATCTACCTTCTATTGAAAATTGTGTGTGTTGTGTTACACCTTCGTGTCAATTATCACCACCGCCACCAGCACCACCTCCATTGTCCTCTCCCCCGGAATCACCGCCCCCTTCGCTTGGCAATATCTTAGGTGTATTCTCCACACGTTCTCCAAGTCAAATTAGTAGTTTTGCTTCTTATCTTGAGTTTTTCGCTCAAGTCGTTTTGACATTTGATAATCGTAACAAATTCTTGGTTGCTCAGGAATTGCTGAGCACAACAAATACATTCTATCTCGGATCAGTTGTACCTAACTCAGCGTCTAACGTCACTTGTAACTTTACGGCTCTGAATGTGAATATTTTGATTAATTCGTATGCCTTTCCGCCATCGCCACCTCCATCAATACCTTCACCGTATATTCCTCCTCCTCAGTATCCATCTCCGAAACCGCCTCCGTCGCCTCCACCGTGCCCTCCGAATGCAGCTCCAACTCCACCACCGCCTTCGCCACCTCCATCGCCGCCTCCTCCGTCACCTCCGCCTGTGCCTCCAAAGATGCCACCTCCAAATTCACCACCCAATGAACCTGCTTTTCCTCCCTCTCCTTTGCCTCCTTTCCCACCTGTACCGCCACAGCCTCCACTACCTCCACCACCTTATTTGCCTCCTTATAGTCCAGGTATTGGTCAATGCTCGGATTTTGAAACTCAAACTGGAGTACTGAATCCAAACGCGTACATAACTCTACCGAATAAGAATAATTTCTTAAATGTCAGTAATTCAGATACATGTTGTTATGAATGTATTACTATGACAGAATGCTGTGCGTTTTCGTTCTTTAACAATTCAGATTCGTCAATCATATGTCAATTTGTAGATTGTCGAGTGAACAATATCGGCCCGCACCAAACATTACAAGTTCAACTAAGAATTTTCTCACCTTCTTTGCCTCCTATGTTTCCGTCACCCGAATCACCACCGCTACCATCGGTTCCGCCAATAAGTCCTCCGCCTCCTTTGCCTCCTCCATCTAACCCTCCTATGCCATCATCTCCATCTCCAGTTCCACCACCTCCGTCACCGTCACTTCCTCCGCCAAGTCCACTACCACCGTATCCTCCACCAGTTCCTCCATTATGTAGTTGCATTAATAATTGTATTGCTAGTAATGGTGCGGATTATTCTAATGATGGGGAATGTGATGATGGCGGTCTTAATTCTCAGTATGATTTATGTGGTTTGGGATTAGATTGTGCTGATTGTGGATTTATATGTTCTCCATCGCCTCCACCTTTGACGCCATCTCCATCGCCTCCTCCACCGCTACCACCACCTGCTCTCCCACCTTTTTCACCACCGCGATTTCCTCCTTCACCTAATCCCCAACCTCCATTGCCGAGTCCGCCTCCACCTAGTCTGCCACCACCTTCTCCTAATCCTTCTCTTCCTCCTCAGTCTCCATTTCCAAATCCGCCTCCACCTTGTTCTCCACCACCTGCGCTACCACCACCTCCTCCACCTCCTCCTTTACCACCACCGCCCTCTCCTCCTCCTTCGCCAGTACCACCTGAACCATCACCTCCTCCTCCTTTGCCGCCTCCTCCGCCTCGACCTCCACCTCCACCACCTCCTTCACCGTCACCCCCACCGTCGCCAATGCCACCTGCACCTGAGCCTCCTGAACCTTCTCCACCTCCACCAATGCCACCTCCATCTCCTGCTCCACCTCCATCACCATCCCCACCACTACCTTTTTCTCCACCGTCATCGCCTCCTTCCCCAATGCCTTCTCCGCCTCCACCCTTACCTCCCCCATTGCCTCCACCTCCTGCATCTCCACCGCCATCGCCATCACCATTCATTCCACCGCCATCACCATTTCCATCTCCACCGCCATTTCCTTTTCCACCAGGTCCTCGTTTACCACCACCACCATTTTTTCCTCCCGAAGAGCCCCCTCCTCCTTTACCTCCTCCTTCGTCTCCATCTCCTAGTCCGCCTCCACCTTGTCCTCCACCACCTTGTCCTCCACCACCTCCATCTCCCTCTCCACGTCCTCCGCCGCCTTTTCCTCCTCCTTCGCCACTACCACCTGAACCATCACCTCCTCCTCCTTCGCCCTCACCCTTACCAAATCCTCCGCCTCCACCACCTCCTTCACCGTCACCGCCACCGTCGCCAAATCCACCTGCACCTGAGCCTCCTGAACCTTCTCCACCTCCACCATCGCCAAATCCATCTTCTCCACCTCCTCCTTTACCTCCTCCTTTGTCTCCGTTTCCGAGTCCGCCTCCACCTGCTCCACCACCACCTACTCCTCCACCACCTCCTTCGCCACCTCCTCAACCACCACCTCCTTTTTCACCACCTCCACCACCTTCACCACATCCAAAAACGCCACCTCCTTCTCTTCCACCTCCTCCTTTGCCTCCTCCGTCGTCTCCATCTCCAAGTCCACCTCCACCGTGTCCGCCACCACCTTATCCTCCACCACCTCCTTCACCACCTCCTCTACCACCACCACTCCCCCCGCCGCCTTCGACACCGCCTCCACCAGTCGAACCGCCTCGATTCTTTGTCGATGTCCGACCGGAAAATATAGATCTGAATTCAGATCAACAAATCAATGTCTGGAAGAATACAGACTTTACGCTTGAATTTGTCGGTGGTCATACTGTTGGAGCCGGAGACATTGCCTTCTTTGTCCATGAAGGAGAACAATGTAATACAACGACTATACCACCACCAATTTCTCCTCCACCGCCACCTTTTCCGCCATTCAATACTATGCAAGAAATGGATGCATACTATGTGTATCAAAGCAGCTATGGTGATAGGATCGGATCAGTCAGCAATCTCAACTATCACTGCTGGAGTGCATGCAACCAGCAGCAGGGCACATGCACCGGCTTCTGCGGGCAGGACGGTGCATGCTGCCGCGAAGGCTTTGCTAACTCGCCAGTCGAGTGCGGAAGCGGCTCTTTAGGCTGCGGATATCATTGTTGCACAATTCCGTTAGGGAATACTTGTAATCCTGATAATTTATTTGATTCTACGATAAGTGTGAGTTGTACATCTAGCGAAGCAGGTCTAGAAGATCATTGGATGTCGGTGTTTGTACCTATGACTACATACCGATCACTTACTGCAATTCAAATACGAATACCACAATGTGTAAACAGTACTACATTCGATTTTTGGTTGGGATCCTCGCCAGGAGAAAAAGATCGTGCATGTGCCATTGATGTGGGAGAGCTTTGTGACGATACTCTTCATACAGTGATATGTGAAAATGTAGAGTATAATTCTCAACTCAATTGGGTATCTGTTTACATGGGTACATTTGATGTTGGAGTTGTTCAAGTTCTAGCCATTAGAACATTAAAAGTTTACCATGATGGTACTTCTACGGGTCGTAGATTGAGTGCCTCAAGTGCTCCACCATTACCACCTACTTCGCCACCAAGTCCGCCACCATATTATGATCCACGTTCAGGATCAGAAATAGATGCGAATCGCACGATACGAGTGAATTTCGCAAACACTGGCAATTATACCTTGTGTTTACAGCAATTATATTCTACATTGTCCATGCAATCGCCCGAATCATATTGTGCTGTACCATCTAGTACATGCGATGCGAGGTTCACATTGGGTTGCTACTTCAAAGATTGTAGTTTTAAAGGATTAGAATATACTGATGGTTCAAATCGTGTCGTCCCCTCTGATTATAATAAATTTTGCGTCCCTGGAGGCCAACAATTTGATAATTGTGGAGGATGTCCGGAATGTACCAATGGTGCATTTACTCCTTCCCCACCTCCTCCTCAACCACCCAGACCTCCGCCTGTAGCAGCACCTCCTTTTCCAAATATAAATGAAGTAAGTTCAGTTGGACCCATCCAAACCATACCTGTTTCAGAGGAGGGTGAGAGTGACAAATTACGAGATAATAATTATAATACTAACCCTTTCTCTCTTGCATATTCAGATAATTCATGTAATTCAGATAATTATGGGTGTCGGATTTTATTTCAGATACCTGCTAATACAAGAATCGACTATGTGGTTATATACGGTACATACGATAGCTCGTCAAACAGTTACAACTTAAATTTTATGAGAGGAGCTCAAGTGTGGCTTGTAGAAGGTGCTCCTAGTGATGTTGATCCTAATAATCATATTGGTAATACTCACTTTTGCGGAACTCACTCGACCGTGGATCAAACTATTGCTGTGTTTAATTGCGATGGAACTTCTTATTCAACGACTACGAGTCTCGTATTTTACTTGAAGACACAGTATTACTTCTCAATGACAGAAGTAGAAATATACACTTTAATTGCATCTCCGCCTCCTCCAGGTTCAGGAAGACGTCTTTCCCATTGGAATGACTACATGCCTATAAAAGCTTATCCTCAGGTACGTCTCACAGTTTATGAAAATATAAATGATTACTTTGATATTCCAAACTCGCCTTCCTCACCTCCGCCGAATCCTCCACCGCCATCACCTCTCCGTCCTCCGTATTCTCCATTAAATTACTTGACACCAGCACCCCCTCCGGTGTCACCACCTAATGCATATGACACAACTTATACATTCCCCGAACTAAAAACATCAGGATGTGGTCAAAGCGAATCAGACTCATACTCACAGTGCGATGAAGGTAAAACGTTTGGAATTGCATCGTCAAATACATCGAGATGTGAAACATCATCTCCAATCTCCAGAAATTTTAGATTTCCCGTATCAGCAATTATGAATCAATCTATCTATCCACAGTGTGTAGATATTCTTTGTCAATGTTATTATTCAAGTTATGACACTGTATATAGATGGCAGCCTTTATATAATATCCCTGAAAGCAGTAATGTTCAGAGTGTTTGTGATGAATTTGCCGCCACTGAGAGTATTAATGTTCTGACAAGCTGTACTTATTATTCGATGATTTCATATGATCCTTATTCATGTCCGAATTCAACACGATTAGGACTATCTTTTTCTGAAAATTGTTTCATATGGTACGACTTGTTTGAACGCGCAAATGCGCTGAATGCAAGACTTCAATTGCTACATCTAGATTTCGCGAGTACTTCTAATCCAAGCGCCTTTGACGTTTATTTATCAGACTGTATCGGGTTGAATTGCAATACTAATTTCTTATTTCAAGTCAATGAGCGATGTCAGACTTATTCTATTCAAAAATGGGTGTTTTGGGAAACATTTACGATACCTGCACAGCGTTTTCTTATATTGAAAAGAAGAGAAAACGATAATGGTTGTGTAGATCAAACGGTAACACATGAATTCAATCTTGGATATATGATGTTCGGTCAACATGCATTTGGGATGTTCATTTACCCTCCTCCTTCAAATCCAAGTCCATCACCTCCACCGACTTGCTATTCAGTTACTGATCCACAACTAGTTCAAAGTTTTTATCCATGTGCGTTTTTTGATGAGAGCATATGTCGAATATACGATCTAGATGCATGTCCTGAAGTATGCTGTTGCAAATATAACATATGTGATGAAAGTGATATGAGTGTACTCTCCCAACCATTTGAGTCCTTGAGAAACCCAGGTCGATCTTTGATTTGCATTGATCAAAATACATGCACCTTCCTCCCGCCCCCTTTACCATCTCCACCTCCCAATCCACCTCCTTCACCATTTCCTCCATCTATACCAAATGACGCCTTCAGAAGTTGTACTCATTGTCCCTTTTATGGGTATAACTCGAGGATTTCGCAAATTCCTGGAGCTGCGTCGTTTGTGACCCCCACCGAACTAACGCCGGCAAATGGGGCGTGTGAATATGCACCAGATTCCTCCATGAGTAGCGATTTTTGCTACTATAAACGAAAGTCACCTATATACGATCGGTGTTTGCGATCGTGCAACCGAACACTTAGCACAAATTTTCCGTTGTGCACATACCGTTGTAATAGGGGACTGTGGTTTCATTATGTAAAATGCGATTGGAATGAACCTAACGATGAATATAATGATTATTATACTATGGTACACTCACAGGGACAAACTTGCGGATCTCTCATTAATTCATTTATGTCTACTTATTCATACAGAGATGCAAGACAACGTGCCGCAGAATTATACCCAGAATGTGAAGCGTGTCGAACCTATGTACCACAAACATATGAAGATGGTCAACAAGTTACAACACCGTTAAGTCATCAAAGTCATTCCTATCATAAATGCTATTCTGCACTTAGTGATGTATGTCAACCGATAGATCAGACATTTCTACCGCCATCGCCACCGTTGCCTCCAATAAGTCCCGGTGGCTTTTTGTTAGGTGGGTATGACGAATTGTGTAATCTCCCTCATGTTATCGCATCAGGTGGCGGTGTTGTCAGCTTAGATGGAATTGTCGTTCATCGCCAGATATCCAATACTGCTCCAGAGTATATAGGTTTTTATGGTCTTACTATCGGAGGCATGGCTGTTAATAGATCTTTTACATTCTTGTTGAACACTCTCCAATGTACAGAGAGCATGATGAATTGTCAATATCTGAATTACATAGATGCAGAAGGAGCTCCAAATTATTCATGGGAAAGATTTACCTTAAGTAATGTGTATATCAACTGTCCTTTCACACCTTCTCCACCACCAGGAGCTAGTACGGTAATTGGAACATCTTCAGCTGCCGGAACAGGTTGCGTTTATATGAGAGACAATACTCAGATAGACGATCTTACTGATCGCGTAAATGCATGCAAAGAGAATTGTGGAAATTTATCATCTTCACTATCATGTATTGAAGGATGTGAAAATTATGTAGAGGCTTATACAGAAGTATATGATCAATGCTTTCGGTATGATTCGTTTGCAAATACTTCGGTAAGTGCGAGCCTTGGTGTCATTTCACGTTTTACGAATTTCGTAACCTTAAGCACATGCTGTACAACATGTCGTAACCAAGCAGATTGTGATGGATTTTCATTTGAAGGAGATTATATTGCACTCAATAATCCAATTGATTACAGGAATCTAATCAACAATAATCAAGGAATATGCAAATTTTACAACAGTAGTATAAGTGATTATTTAGAACCTAATGTAGGCGACACATCTGTCTATATATTTGATCGTCGGAGTCAACCACCGTCACCACCCGCGCCACCTGCTGCACCACCACCACCTCTTTGCAATTTGTTTGAAACGATCTCAAATAAGAAAAGTTCGAATGCCACAAGTTGTTCAGCAAGTGCAGATATTACTAATATTGATGTACAAACTTGTTGTGACCGATGCAACACATTTTTCTCTCGAGGCATTTGCGAGTTTTTTGAATTCGATGCACGACAATCTCGGTGTACATTTTTCTGGAATTGTTTCGGAAATGGATTGATATCTGAGGATGCGCAATCTTTCCAATTGTTCATAAGACAAAATGTACCGCCATATCCTCCACGTCTGCCTCCTTCGCCACCAACATCGCCACCGTTTGTCACATATTCTTACGGAGATTTTCCGGAAGGACCTCCACCTTCAATTTCACCACCTCCTCCTGCGTTTGGAACTTTTCCTCCTCCTCCACCTCCTGAAAATTCCATATTCAATTTTCTTTCGCAACCAGAGGTATTGATACCTCTTATAATTGGTGTCGTTTTGGTCGTTATATTAGTAATCGTATTATTCATATTCTGCAATGAAGAACGATCACAAGCGGTGGTGAATATAATTAAAAGCATACGCGGAACATCCAATAAAACACAAAACATAAACATCAATATTCAAAATCTGGAAGGTAATACGGTAGCATCTGGATTATCAGTGCAACCTCAGGCGAATCAATTATCGACGACACAACCATTGACACAAGCATCGACACAACCATCAGGTCAAGCATCGACACAACCATCGGGTCAAGCATCGACACAACCATCGGGTCAAGCATCGACACAACCATCGACACAACCATCGGGTCAAGCATCGACACAACCATCAGGTCAAGCATAGACACAATCTCATCGGGTCAAGCATCGACACAAGCATTGAAATCAATAGAAATCCAAAAGACACCGAAAATATTTTTTTTGCAGGCCCGCAAAAAATTTTTTTTTGGCAGGCCCGCAAAAAAAATTTCTTCATTATTACAATCGACGCGAAATAGTGGCATAATAGGACCTATCGTTTGTCAGATTGTAAGCTCTAGAGTTTCTGTGGTACTGGCGGTGGTGATGAAGGTACTGCTGGCACTGGCGGTGGTACTGGTGATGTCGAAAGATGTTCTAATTCAACATACAATCCGATGAATTGATATATTTCATCTTCCTCAAGTGTCTTAAACTTTTGAGTTAAATGCGTATCTAATTTTACATCTTGTGTTTGACGTTTCAGTCCGTCAAAATATCTATAATTTTCACTATCAATTCTAGCAAAAGCGATCCAATGACCGAAATTGATATCTTCTTGTTCATTATCATCGAATCTTTTTGTAGGATTATCACTCAAAACAAAACTCGTCAGAATAAATGTTTTGCCGTTTTCTTTGATAATCTTCGGTATATCGTTACTTTCTGTAACTAGAAGAGGTTTATAAATGAGTGGAGTGGATTTAGGGCTGTTACAGTTCGAAAGAATAACATCCACGAAGTAAGTAATCACCGGCTGTGGATTGCCATAAGATCCTTTTTCAGCAAGCTCATCCATTTCCAGAAACTCTTTCAATAGATTATACATTCTTGTGTAAAGTTTTTCATTCCAAACTTTACTGCTTTGAATTTCTTCAAGTAATTCATAAACTTTGTTGTATTCTTCGGCCTGTGTGTCATCTACTCTCGTGTTGGGTTCACCATCGCATATATCTATAAACTTGTGATGCAAATTCATGATAGCTTCTTGAGACACGAATGCATATAAAGAAGAATTGAGCCAACACATATTAGGTCCATTTGAAACATTTTGTAAAGAAATTGGACTCAATTTTGGAATGTATGGTTCTGCTGGTGGTGCTGGTGTTGCTGGTGTTGCTGGTGGTGTTACTGGTGTTGCTGGTGTTGGTGGTGGTGTCGGTGGTTTCGGTGGTGGTGTCGGTGGTTTCGGTGGTGGTGTCGGTGGTTTTGGTGGTGGTGTCGGCGGTGGTTTTGGTGGTGGTTTTGGTGGTGTTTTCGGTGTTGGTGGTGGTGGTGCTGGTGCTGGTGGTTTCGGTGGTGGTGGTGATGGTGGTTTCGGTGGTGTTGCTGGTGTTACTGGTATACCTTGAAGTCTACTTGAACGTCTGGTTGGTGACGATGTTGGTGTTGCTGGTGGTGTCGTCGGTTTCGGTGGTGATGGTTTTGATGGTGATGGTTTCGGTGGTGGTGTCGGTGGTGGTTTCGGTGGTGGTGTCGGTGGTGGTTTCGGTGATGGTGGTGGTGTACCTGCTAATCTAGCTGACTTTCTAAGAGATTTAACTTCTTCAGACGGCGGTAACTTCTTTTTTTCAAAGTCACTCATGAATGGATTTTTTTCCTTATCAGCAAACAGACATACAGTTTTCGCAAGTACTTCTTTGCTTGGTCCACATGGATATAGATATGAAGAATACTCTTTAAGATTATTTCGTTGAGACGTACAAAATTTCTGCAATTCTTTGAAAGACTTGTTTTGTGTATCAGAACATGAAGTTTCAAGTTGTTTGCTATGAATATACTGTCTCGCTTCTCTTTGAATGGTTGGACTAACTTTGATATCAGCTTTTTCGGCTTCAATATAATAGTCATATGCTTTTTCATTCTTCATATTACTCCTCTCACGCTTCGTCTTTCTATATTCTGTATATTTGTTCAAATAATTCCTTCTCCCATCATCAAGACTTTTTCTAGGCATGATTTGTATTAAGGTAGAAAAAAAATTTAAATGCACGATAATATCATTGAACATATTCCATCGGATATTTCAGTGTTTCCAGTCTTACGAGGAATATTTATATGGGAACAAATAGACGATGTTAACTTAATGTTTGAAATATCCAATCACAAGAAAATATTAAGAGGAGGATATCGTGAAAATGTTTTGATGAACAATGAAGAACTTTCAAAGTATGGTAAATTTGTAAATCCTAGAAAATGTACAAAGGAAAAACTTATTAGCGCATTGAATAAAATGGATACAGATTCATTTGACGGATGCTGTCTAATTCAGTATGATAATATTTTAGAAGTGGTTCCGTCTTACAATTGTTGGTGTGCATTTTTGCAATTCAAGCAATGGTTACTTGAACTTTGTCAAATGAGCGATTGCATCGAAGATGTCGAATACAACATTCAATATCTACATAAGAATGATACTGAAATGTGTTACTTTTGTTGTAAACATTATCTGTATATTATTACCACATTAGTCCAACTTGAAGATGAAACTATATTACAATGCTTGCAACGAAAATTAAAAGAAGAGTGTCAAACTATTAAATGATGATTTACACTGCAAAAAATGTTGAGGTAAATGAAATGACAACAGTGCAATTACTACAAAGTGTTACAGTGTTCACATTTGCATGCACATTTTGGACTATATCGGCATCTGTGTGGTCGTTCAGAAAAGATACATTAATAAAAATATCTCGCATTCCGCCTCCGCCAAGTTATCCACCACCATCACCTCCTCGTAATGTAGTAAGATCTTTTGAAGATTGTTCTGAAAACTTTGGAGTAGTTTTAGAGAGAACAGAATCCACTATTTTGGAAGGAATATACAACAATTCCTTTTTTCCTTATAAATACGATGCATATTTATATGCGACAAGTATAGGTTCTGAAATACCTGTACTACAAGTTCGAATTGGTGTATGTCCACAAAATTACACATTCTCAAGCAGCACAATGTCTGAACGTATAGGACTTCGTATCCCACAATCAAATCTGTCACGCCATGTTTTTGAAAATATGACATTACAACCGAGTGGTATCTTGCCACGAGAATACAACAGATCATCAGACATAATTTTCGAAATCATGTATGCAGACACACGCACAAATTCGTTTGGTGAATATATTCCTACACTAAACCAAGATAATGATTTATTAATTCTTTCTGGTGTTAGTGAGTGGGATAATTTGATTCTTGATCCAAGAAGATCCGCAGTATTCGACACCCAAATTAGAACCAACACACATATAGATTTATATGCAGACACAGACAGAACAAGTGAATCGTATTGCGAAAATACATACCCAGAATCACAATCATTGACGACAAATTTTGAGCTTGATGTTCAGGTTGACGATTGTGAAGAAAATGTGCACGTTTACAAAAGCAAAACGCTTGAGTATTTGCAAGATTTTGATTTGACACTAAAATATGACAACATTAGTGTAGATATAGATGATATTAACACAGATTGTAATGTGAATAACACATTAGAGCTGCGATTAAAAAATATTCCAGTTGGAGCACTCGGTTTTCTTTCGGATGACTCACGGTTTACAAAAAATATTGTAACATTCATGAGCTTCCTTTCGTAACACCGCAAAAAGAAAATTTCTTTCAAAATAAAATGCCGTTTGAGGAGCTAGATTTCGATCAGTGTTTGGACGATGATGATTATGATGTAGAAGTGTTTGATGAAAAATCCGTTTTTGATCACACTACAAATACTAAATGGAATGACATCAAAACTATTGAAGAAGAAAGTCTTTCGTTTATTTCATGGTGGCCAGAAACAGCTTCACTTATTTTAAAAGGACTTTACGGATTGAAAGTTGACAAAAAAAATGCCATCATGGCATTCATGAAAATTTTTGAATATAAACCCGTTTATATTACTCCTCTTGCATTGTCGATGGAAATGTACCAAATACACAACTTGTACAATAAAAAGCTTACTATTCATGAAGAACACATGAATGTGCTAAAAAATGTATGGTGTGATATTTTGAGAGAATGTGCACAAAAATGCAAAGAAATAGATGCAGAAAATAAAAATGAAATGAACAGATTGAAGCAAAAAGCAAATGAATTGTTTCTGAAATTGAAACAAAATCATATGATGTCACAAATGCACATCGTAAAAGAAGAATACGAAAAAACAATGAATGAGATCCGTAAAGAATATAATTTTAAAACGCAGCTGATAAAAACATCATTTCATAAAAAATCAATGATCAATGATACATACTCACAAGATATTCGTAAAATAAACGAAGAAATCAATGACATGTTGTCAGAAAATTCATATTCCACAATTCAAGATCTTGACAATCATTACAAGCACGAATGCACAAATCTTGAATACAAAATATGTGCACAAATACAAAATGAGTGCGAACAATATTGGATGCACGGATTACTGTAGTGTCCGCTGAAAAAAATTGAAAATTTTTTTTCGATGCAAGACGCGTTCGCGATTTCCATTTTGATGATTCTTTCCTTTTCATTGGGATGTGTTGTCACATACTGTATATCTCGATACAAATGCTTTGAAAGAATATCTACTACAGAACGACAGCAACCTTTTTTGAGTGAAGGTCTCAATTATCTGGAGGAAAGAAGAAACAGAGAACATACACTTTCTGTAACTCCAACTGCACCGCGTCCATTACCGTCTCTTCCCTCGGCACCGTCTCTTCCCTCGGCACCGTCTCTTCCCTCGGCACCGTCTCTTCCCTCGGCACCGTCTCT
>MDSW01064937.1_pt1 | contig 35087 bp, 32 predicted proteins | sample 811171 | NCBI WGS metagenome assembly MDSW01 (sample SAMN05326641, study PRJNA326480) | marine metagenome | isolation source: seawater | place: Atlantic Ocean: North West | collected 2012 | reverse complement strand
TTCTATATTTGTTGTCTTAATCAATCACTTTATATTTCAAAAACCAAAATAAGTTTTTTTCTGAACTTAAGATTAGATAAATAATGAATTTTCTCATTACCGGTGGGGCTGGATATATTGGCTCACACATTGCCCTCATGCTTTTAAATAATGGGCATAAAATTACAGTTGTAGATAATTTTTCTAATAGTAATTCAAGTGTTATTAATAAATTAGAATCTCATACAAATTCAGAAATTACATTGCATGAAGTAGATATTTGCAATCAAGAGGATTTAAAAAAAATTTTTCAAACTCAAGAGTTTGAAGCTGTAATTCATTTAGCAGCTTTAAAGTCTGTCTCAGAATCAGTGCAACATCCAAAAAAATATTTTCACAATAATGTATATGGGACTTCATGTTTGCTTGCATCGATGAAAGAATTTGACGTAAAAAAATTAATTTATAGTAGTAGCGCTACAGTTTATGGATCACCAAAATACCTGCCAGTTGATGAGCTACATCCATTATCATGCACCAATCCATACGCTGAAACAAAATTACTTTGTGAGGAAAACCTCAAAGAAATTACGTTACAAGAAGATGGATGGAAAATAGTATGCCTAAGATATTTTAATCCAGTTGGCGCTCATGATAGTGGGATAATAGGTGACGATCCAGCCGGCACTCCAAATAATCTTATGCCATATATTGTTAACGTTGCTAGCGGACAATTACCTTTTATTAATGTTTTTGGCAATGATTATGATACATATGATGGAACTGGTGTAAGAGATTATGTGCATGTAATGGATTTAGCTGAATCACACTTGCAAGCCTTAAACTATATTGGAATTAAAGCAATAGAAAATAAAGAGATTGTACTTAGCAAAAAAATTCAAACTAAAGATATAAGTATATTTAATATAGGAACTGGTAAAGGCCATAGCGTTTTGGATTTAATTAAGACTTTTGAGCGTGTGAATAAGGTGAGTGTTCCTTTAAGATTTTCTGCTAGAAGGTCAGGTGATGTTTCAGTCTGTTTCGCTAATACAGATTTATCTTCGGAAGCATTTCAATGGAAAGCAAAAAGAACTTTAGAAGAAATGTGTAGTTCAGCATGGAGCTATAAGAAGAAGTTATTGTAAAAATTAATATGAATCATTCATTAACATCTTTATTTCAAGATTTATGGTCTCATATATCTAAAAGGCGTAAGATCCAATTTTTATTATTGCTAATTTTGACAATCTTTGCTTCTATTGCAGAAGTGGTTAGTTTGGGGGCTATATTGCCTTTTATTGGAATATTAACTCAACCTGAACAAGTTTTTGAATCGCCATGGTTATCAGAATTTATTTCTTTTTTTGGCATTAAATCTGGTCAAGAGCTCGTACTACCTCTTACTGTTGCCTTTGGATTGGCAGCAATTATTGCAGGTTCGTTGAGACTTTTGCTACTTTGGCTAAGTATCAAGCTTTCTAATGCAACTGGTGCTGATTTAAGTATTGAAGTTTATGAAAGAACTCTATATCAACCTTTTAGCGTCCACTTAGAAAGAAGTAGCAGCGAGATTATTAGCGGCATAACTCAAAAGGTAACAGCAGCAACAGGAGTGCTATTAGCAGTAACAGCAGTAATCACGTCTTCTTTGTTATTTACCTCAATTATGACAACAATGTTAATTGTAGATCCAGCAGTAACAATAATTGCCGGCCTTACATTTGGTGCAGCCTATCTTGTTGTAGTATTTTTTACCAGTTCTAGATTTGAATTAAATAGCAGATCAATAGCAACACAGCAAACTCAAGTTGTAAAAGCTCTGCAAGAGGGATTAGGCGCAATAAGAGATGTGATATTAGATGCAACGCAACTTGTATATACAAATATATACAGGAAAGCAATTCTTTTTCTAATGAAAGCAAATGGCGAAAACAGATTTATGAATCAAGCTCCAAGATATGCTATGGAATCATTGGGTATGGTGTTAATAGCTATATTTGTTTTAGCCTTAACTAATAGGCCTGGAGGTATAACTAGTGCTTTGCCCCTCTTAGGAATGCTAGCGTTAGGGGCGCAAAGACTTCTTCCTCTAATGCAACAAATATATGGAAATTGGTCAGTAGTCGCTGGAAGTCATGCAGCTCTTAATGATGTAGTGAACTTGCTCAATCAGCCCTTTCCTTCAAATCATTATAAGGAGGAATCAAAACCTATAAATATAGAAAATTCATTTTCCTTACAAAATATTCAATTTAGATACAATGATGATACTCCATGGGTTTTAGATAACATCTCTTTAGAAATTAAGAAAGGTTCACGAATTGGTTTAATTGGAGCTACCGGGAGCGGAAAAAGTACAACTCTAGATTTAATCATGGGACTGCTCGAACCCTCAAAGGGGAGTTTAGTTGTAGATAATAGAATAATTGATGATAGCTTAATTCGATCATGGCGCCGAACAGTTGCGCATGTTCCCCAAAGTATTTTTTTAGCAGATTCTTCGATTGCTGAAAACATTGCTTTTGGAGTTTTGCCAGATCAAATTGATATGGATAGAGTTAAGAAAGCAGCAAGCAAAGCAATGATTTCAGATTTCATTGAAAGTAGAAAATATAATTACAATGAGATAGTTGGAGAGCGAGGTGTTCGCTTAAGTGGAGGGCAAAGACAGCGTATTGGTATAGCTCGAGCACTATATAAAAAAGCAAACATAATTATTTTTGATGAAGCAACAAGCGCTCTTGATAATGAAACTGAAGAAATTGTAATGGAAACTATTAGAAATCTTGGCAATGATCTAACACTTATAATAGTAGCTCATAGGCTTACAACATTAAAAGACTGCACTAAGATTATTGAGCTTCAAAATGGAAAGATTAGTCGCACAGGATCTTTCCAAGATATTATTCAGGATCAGGAAGATGGAGTCTAAATACTTTTTCATAGGATTAATCCCTGCAAGAAAAGGATCAAAGGGGTTAAAAAATAAAAATGTTTTATCGCTGAATAATAAGCCTTTGGTGCAGCATACCTTTGAGGCGGCTAACTCTTCATCTTGCATTGATGAGGTTTGGGTCTCTTCGGATGATTTAACTATTTTATCTCTTGCTGATTCTATGAACATCAAGGGTTTAAAGAGGCCTAAAAAGTTTGCAACTGATCAATCTTCATCAGTAGATGTAGTTAATCATTTTATTAACTCTTTTCCAGATAATTTAAACTATGAGAAAACATATATTGTATATCTTCAGCCAACTTCCCCACTAAGAAATTCATCTCACGTTGATGAAGCTATCAATCAGTTAATTGAGCAAAGTAATAAATCATTAACCAGTGTCATGCGCCTAAGAAAATCACCTTTTAAATCATTTGTGATTTCTGAATCAGGAAATTTGCAATCGCTTTTTAATGAACAACTGTCAAATGCAAGACGTCAAGATCTTCAAGATACTTATATTCCGAATGGAGCAATTTATATCTTCACTATTGCAGAATTTTTATCAAGAAAAGGATTTCCTTCAAATGGAAGCTTGCCGTATATTATGTCTTCTAATGACAGTATTGATATTGATGATCTAGAAGACCTCAAGATAGCTGATAATTTGTTAAAAGCAAAATCACTCAATTAATGATTTTTCAGTGATGATAAATCCTCATTAACAAATGATTTTAGATTTTTTTCTTTCGTATCCTCTTAAAAAGAATGCTTCTTTCAAGGGTAGTTTTCAAGGTAAAACATGTTACATATTTGGCAATGGATCTTCTTTAAAAAATATGTGCTTTTCGCATTTTAGAGATCATCCAACAATTGGAATCAATCATATTGTATTGCATAAGGATTTTAATCTTTTAAACACTTGCTGTTATGCTTTTCCAGAACCTTTTTCATTCTACTACTATTATAAAAATCCCTATAAGAAAAAATATGAAATTAATATTTTAAATAATTTATTTAGAAAAGAGATTTCAAAATTCCCAAATCTTAATTTATTTACTAGCCTATCCAATATTTTTTCTACACCGATCAAGAATACATTTTTCTTGCATCACTTTGGAAAAAGAAAGCCTGATTCTGAATTTCTTAATTTGTGTTCTGAATTTAGTTACATGTCAGGTGGTCTATATACTGGAATTGGTTTAGCAATTGCCCTTGGATTTGAAAAAGCAATTCTAGTAGGGTGTGATTATTTAATGATGCCAAAAACTTATGGCCATTTTTATTCGCAGCCAAAATTTGGAGAAGATAATGGTATCAATCCCTATGATCAATTAATTGATGATTGCTCATCCAAGATACTCCTTGAGGCAATTTCAGACTATCCTACTGATTGTAGAATTCATTGTGTAGACTATGAAACTTACACCGGAAGCTCTATAAAATATAGAGAAAATACAGAAATAGTATCCAATGAAAACCTTTTAATATTAAATAAAGCATATGAGATTGGGCAGTATCATTCACCAATTTTGCCAAAGTAATAATCAGGAGAGACTTAGAAGAATTATGAAAATTAAATATGGAAGACAGGATGTTACAGAAAGTGATATTGCTGCAGTGGTTGATGTTCTTAAGTCTGATTTGTTAACGCAAGGCCCTGTAGTACCACTTTTTGAAAAAGCTGTGTGTGATTTTACTAATGCAAAATATGCTGTCGCAGTCAATAGTGCTACCTCAGCACTTCATATTGCTTGCATGGCTCTCGATTTAGGTCCAGGAGATATTCTATGGACATGTCCTAATACGTTTGTTGCGACTTCTAATGCTGCGATTTATTGCGGTGCTGAGGTTGACTTTATAGATATTGATAAAGATTCTTACAATATTTCTGTGAGTGAGTTAAAAAAGAGATTAGAAATTGCCAAAAAAAATGACAAGTTGCCAAAAATCGTAGTCCCAGTCCATCTTAGCGGACAATCATGTGCAATGAAGGAGATTAAGGATTTATCAAATAAGTATGGTTTTAAAATTATTGAAGACGCTTCTCATGCCATAGGAGCTAGATATCAAAATAATAATATTGGATGTTGTGAATATAGTGATATTACTGTTTTTAGCTTTCATCCAGTTAAAATTATTACTACTGGTGAAGGAGGAATGGCTCTTACCAATGATCCTGAAATTTCCAATCGACTGCAACGTCATCGAAGTCATGGCATTACAGCAAATCCTCACGAAATGTCTGATAGGCCAGCTAATGAGATTTGGAATTATCAACAAATAGGACTGGGATACAATTATAGAATGACTGATATAGCTGCATCTTTAGGGTTAAGCCAACTTTCTAGATTGGATGAAATTGTAAAAAAGAGACATTTGATAGCTCAGCGCTATGATCAAGAGCTTTCTTCCCTTCCTTTAACCATACCCTTCCAGCATCAAGATACTTATTCTAGCTATCATTTATATATCATTAGATTGAATCTAGATAAAATCACAAAGACTCAGCCTCAGATTTTTAAGGAGATGTACGAGAATGGGATTATGGTAAATCTCCACTATATTCCTGTTTATAGGCAACCATTCTATGAAAAAATGGGTTTTAAGAAAGGCTATTGCCCTGAATCAGAATCTTATCATAGAGAGGCACTAAGCATCCCAATGTATCCAACTCTTACAACAGAAGAACAGGACTATGTAATTAAGAAATTTCAAGAGATTGTTTTTTAAATAAAGTAATACTCCTAATTGTTGAATAGTTTAAACTTCTCCTTCAATTAAATATGATTATCTATAATTGTTTAAAATTTTTTCCTTATCAACCTTTCTAAAAATATGTTAGAACCAAAAATTAAAATTAATAATCGCTCTATTTCGGTTAATCATTCTCCTTATATTATTGCTGAACTTTCTGCTAATCATAATGGAAGCATTGAAACCGCAAAAAAAATAATCAGGGCAGCAAAAGAAGCAAATGCGCATGCTGTAAAACTTCAAACATACAAACCTGAAACAATAACATTGGATTCTTCCGATCCTGAATTTGTAATCAAGGGTGGATTATGGGATGGAAGGACTTTGTATGAACTATATCATGAAGCGCATATGCCTTGGGATTGGCACAAAGATTTATTCAATTATGCAGACAAGATAGGCATTACTATTTTTAGTTCTCCGTTTGATAGAACTGCTGTGGACTTGCTTGAAGATTTAAATGCGCCAGCATATAAAATTGCCTCTTTTGAAGCAATTGATCTACCTTTAATTGAGTATGTTGCTCAAACAGGTAAGCCGGTGATTATATCAACAGGAATGGCAGATGCTGATGAAATTGAAGAGGCAATAGTTGCTGCAAAGGATGCGGGGTGTAAGGAACTGGCAATTCTTCATTGTGTTAGTGGGTATCCTGCTCCTCCTGAGGATTATAATTTAAATACTATTTTGGAGCTAAGAAGAAGGTTTGGTCTGGTAACTGGTTTATCTGACCACACTTTAGATAATAATACTGCAATTGCTAGCGTTGCTTTAGGAGCTTCAATTATTGAAAAGCATTTCACTTTGAATAGAAGTGGAGGAGGCCCCGATGACAGTTTCTCTCTGGAGCCTAAAGAAATGAATAATTTGTGTTACGGAGCTAATGTAGCATGGAGTGCGCTAGGCAAAATAAATTTTTCACGAAAACCGAGTGAAAAAGCTAATATCCAATTCCGTCGTTCTTTATACTTTGTAAAAGACCTTCGGTCTGGTGATATCATCTCTGAAGATTCAGTCAAAAGTGTTCGACCTGGATTTGGACTTCCTCCAAAATTTCTTAAGGAGGTGATAGGCCAAAAGATTACAACGAATATTTCAAAAAATACTCCAGTTAAAAATGAACATCTTTTTAATCCCATAGATTTATGAAAAATAAAAATAGTAACCTTGGTGATCAAATGTATGGATGGGCAAAAGACCTTTTCCCAATTTATAGATGTCTCACAGGAAAAGGTGTTAGGGAGACTTTGGGTTATATATCTCAAATCCTTCCAGATCTTGAGATTAAATCTGTTAAGACCGGCACAAAAGCATTTGATTGGGAAGTGCCTATGGAATGGGAAATTTTTGAGGCATATATTGAGGATGGAAATGGGCAAAAAATTGTAGATATTGAAAAAAATAATTTACATCTTGTTGGATACTCTCAGCCAATTGATCAATGGATTGATTTGGACGAATTGCAAAATCATCTTCATTCGCTTCCTGATCAACCCAATGCAATTCCATACGTAACCTCTTATTACTCTGAAAATTGGGGTTTTTGCTTAAAGCATTCTCAAAGAGAGAAGCTTAAGGACGATAAATATCGTGTTGTTATCAAGTCAAGGCTTTTTAAAGGAAACTTAAATTATGGAGAGTTAATTATTCCAGGCGCTTCTAAGAAAGAGGTTTTGCTTTCAACATATATCTGTCACCCATCTATGGCAAATAATGAGATATCAGGACCAGTAGTATCTTCGGCCCTTGGTAGATGGCTTTTGGATAGAAAAAATAATTTTTATACATATAGGATTATATTTATTCCAGAAACTATTGGTTCAATTATATATTTAAGCAAAAACTTAGAGCATCTTAAAAGCTCGGTAATAGCTGGATTTAATATTACATGTGTGGGGGATGATAACTGCTATTCTTTGTTACCATCACGTAATGGCTCAACTCTCTCTGATAGAGTAGCTAGACATACACTGCAACATATCGAACCAAATTTTATTGAATATCCTTGGCTTAGAAGGGGTAGTGACGAAAGGCAATATTGTTCTCCAGGAATTGATTTGCCAATAACATCAATAATGAGAAGTAAGTATGCAGAATATGCTGAATATCATACTTCTTTGGATGACCTTACTTTTATTTCTCCAGAGGGATTGAACGGCGCTTTTGAGGCAATTAAGAAATCCATATTGGGCATTGAATACAATTGCACCCTAGAGAATACAGTTCTTTGCGAACCTCAGCTAGGCAAAAGAAATCTTTATCAACAAATCTCCAAAGTTGAGTTGATGCCGCAAAATGCCATGATTTTAAATTTATTATCATATTCTGATGGAACAAATGATCTATTAAAAATTGCAGATATAATTGGTGTCCCAATTATAGAGCTCTATAAAGTTGCCAAAGAATTAATAGCAAATAATCTTTTAAAGGAGATTAAATAGTAATGAAAAATCTTATTCAATATCTTCCCCTAACTCATCCCAAAGCAACAATGAGGTTCATGAAGAGGCTAAATAATGCTGGCGTGATGTCAATATTAGATCTTGAAGATAGTGCTCAGGATCCATTTGATGAAGCCAAAACCTCAGGATTAAAAATATCATCAAGAAATAATTTTTTAGAAATTGCGCAAAATACTTCTTGGAAAAGTGAGGACTTTCAATTGCCTATCTTTGTTAGGGTAAATGATATGTCAACAAGCTTTTTTGAGGAGGATATTAAAACAATAATAGAAATTTCTAAGACAAAATTCCCTATTAGTGGAATATTTCTTCCTAAGGTGAGTACATATGAAGATATTACTAAAACATTTGATCTTCTTAGTTTCGCAGATCATCCAATAGAAATAGTGCCGATGATTGAAACAAAAGTAGGAATGGAGAATCTTGAATTATTATTGACTGCAGATACTGCTAAAAAATTTACAAAAATTCATTATGGCCATTTCGATTATGCTTTAGATGCAGATTTTTGGCCATTCCCAGATCCAAATCATAAATTTTTTTGGAATCACATATCTCCAATGATAGAGTTGATTCATAAATTTAATAAAACTTATATACATACTCCATTCCCTTTTCCTAAAAACTTAGATCTATTTTGGGCATCTTCGGAATACCTTTTAAATCTGTTTCCTGACCATCAGCCATGGATTTGTACTTTAAATGCTGAGCTATCTCACTCACAGAAACCTGATGTCTTGAAACCGATAGAATTTTTAGAATATGATTTATCGTCGACTGAATATCGGCAAGAAGCTCAAAAAATTATTGATAGCTTTCTTGCAGGGCGTGCAAATAAACGTTCTTTTGGAATGTCTTCAGATAGGTTTATTCCGCCCCATCAATATTTTGCGGCTTTAAAATATCTTGAAGACAATCCTGCCTAAACCAAATGAATCCCCAAGCTCTATTTCAAGAACTGCTTAATGCATTTGATGATTTAAAGATACGATCTGGTGATTCATGTTATATAACTGGCAATATAAGCGCTCTTGCTAAAACAAAAATCAAGAAAAAAGATCTACTATCAATTTTTTTAAATTCATGCCTTGATGTCTTAGGCCCCAAAGGGACAATTTTCTCACCATCTGCATCAATGAACTTATGCAATACAGATATTCCATTTGATATTGATAATACTCCATCTAATTTAATGGGAGCATTAGCAGAATATATAAGAACTGCAGAAAATTCTATAAGAAGCTTTCATCCATTTTGGTCTATATCAGGAATTGGTTATAAAGCCAAAATTCTAAAAAATGTTTCTAGGCATTCCTATGGACTTGGATCTCCTTGGACTCACTTTATTGATCAAGATGCAATTCAAATTAATATTGGTCTACATCCTTCCAAGGCAGTTACACTAATTCATCATTTAGAAGTGGCTGCAGGAGTGCCATACCGTTATTCAAAAGAGTTCCTTCATCCAATTGTCAAAGATGACGGAATTGTTTATGAGCCTTTTTATATGTCAGTTATGTATCAAGATGCTGATATTCAAAAGAAAATCTCTCTTAACGAGCACTTTTTTTTAGCATTAGAAAATTCTGGCAAGTTAAATCATATTACTCTTAGCTCTGGTTTAAAAATGTGGTCATTTCGTATGAAAGATTTTGCTGCTGTTGCAACACAGTTTTTTATTGAAGATATATATAATTACTTAGAGCAACCCCCTGAAATTAGGCCTTATCAGAAATAATATTAATTTTTTTAGCGCTTAAATTTATGAGTCGTAACTTAAAAAATATACTTGTCACAACCCCTATTGAAAGTACTTGGGGTAAAGATGAAAAGATTATCTTTCTTGGAGAATGGTGTAAGAAATTTTCACGAAGACATGTTCTCTTAAATAGACATCACTCTACTCTTGATTATCATTGGAGAGATAGAGTCAAATTAGATAAAGATCATGCATACTTATTCAATCTTTATGAGAAGGTTTTAAGAGAATTATCACGTAGCTTAAATTCCTTTCACTCAACCAACCATTCTCTAAGGTATTGGAGGATTATAGTAGGCCCATGGCTTTTAAATTATTTATCTGTTTTATTTGATCGATTTTCTTCAATTTCAAGATTAGATGATTTTGATGAAGAAATATTTACATATATCTCAAAACAGAAGGAATCTTGCAGAGTACCCGAAGATTACAATATGTCTTTAAAACTTTTTGGAGATGATAATTGGAATTACACTATTTTTTCAGAGATCTTACAATTTAAAAATAATCACAATATTTCTTTGATTAGAAAAGATTATTTCAATCAGGATGTCTCAACTCTTCCAAGTGTACAAAAAAATTTTAGAGTATATGTCAGCAACTTAGCAACAACCATTTTTGATAAAATCACTGCTTTTATTAACTCTATCTTTTTTCAGAAAAAATCTAATTATATTATCTATCATAGTTATTTTTCTAGGAGGTTTCTTGCAAAATTATCAATCTTATTAGGGAAGTTACCCAGGTTTCATATAGAGTTTGATCAGAAAATTATATATTTAAAGAAGAATAGACAAGATTTTCATTTAAAAAATTTCAATACATCTGATTCTTTTGAATCTTTCTTGGCATTATCAATTAAGAATGATATCCCGATAGCTTATTTGGAATCTTATAAATCGATTTTACAGAAACAAAAAAGGTTAACTGACGCAGATGTAATTTTAACAGCTAATGCTCATTTTCACTGTGAGCTATTTAAAAGCTGGGCTGCAGAGCAGACTAATCAAGGGGCTCAGCTTCTTATATCAGCACATGGTGGTGCACTATATCCGAAGTTTAGTGTTTTTAATCATCAAGAGATGATTAGTGATACCAGGATAGTATGGGGCAAAGAGTGGCTGCCTAATCAAACTAGAATTGCACCAAATAAACTTGATTTTAAAGTTAAAAAAATTTCTAAAGATGGAGACATTTCAATAATTTTAAATACCACGCCAAGATACTCAATACGATGCTGCTCGATTCCTATGAGCTCGTTAGCACTAGATTGTTATGAGCAGATTAAATCTTTTCTAAGATTGCTTGATAAGGATATTTTAGTCAATGTGAAAGCTAAACCAAAAACAGTTCCAAAGGGACATTATGATATTGGTTCAAGGTTAATTTCAGATTTTGATCCCTCTATTATTAGCCCTAGAAAATCAATATATGATGTCATTAAGCATTCAAGGATTGTCATATGCACTTATCCTCAAACATCTTTTTCAGAGGCAATTTTTTCTGGTGTCCCAACGATGTTAATTTATGAAGAAAAATTTTACGAAGTACAAGATATTTATCATCAATTAATAGATCTTCTTAAACTAGCAAATATTATCCATACAACTCCGGAGTCAGCTGCAAAGCATCTTAAAGAAATATATCAAAATCCTTTGGAATGGTGGAATCATGATGACACCCTTATTGCGAGAGAAAAGTTTAATTCAATGTGTCTTACTGATTCATTGGATTCATTAAAGGATTGGCATGATTTGTTATTGCATCATAATAAATGAGCATATAATGCTTAACTAAAAAGTTCACAAATATCTTTAATAAAAACGACAATCTACATAGGAAATAATTTAAAGCGGACTAAATAATATCTGGGTAAATTCACCCGTTAAGTTTAAAATCAATAAGCATAAACAGCGTTTTCTTGCATTTCTATATTAATACCTATAAAAATAGTTAATAAATAAATTTATATGAAAATTTTAAAAGTTGGTATAGCTGGCTATGGGGTAGTTGGCAAAAGAAGAAAGGAATGTATTGATCGCCACCCAAGCGCAGAAGTAGTCGGTGTTTGTGATCAATTATTTGATGGCGATGGCCACTTATCAAAATCTATAAAACACTACAAGGATTATAACTCGTTGTTAAATGAGGATTTAGATGTTCTGATTGTATGCTTACCAAATAATCTCGCACCAATTGTCACTATAGCTGGACTTAAAAAAGGTTTGAATGTCTTCTGTGAAAAACCACCTGGCAGAACAGTTAAAGACATTGAAGATGTAATTGCTGTAGAGCAAAAGTTCCCTGAATTGAAACTAAAATATGGATTTAATCATAGGTATCACCTTTCCGTGAAAGAGGCTGAAACAATTATTTCCTCTAAGAAGTTAGGAGATATAATCAATATGCGAGGAGTATATGGCAAGTCTCAACTTATTACCTTCAATCAACCTGCATGGAGAACAAAAAGAGAAATTGCAGGTGGTGGCGTTTTGCTCGATCAAGGAATTCATATGATTGATTTGATGAGATTATTTGGTGGAGATTTTCTTGAAGTTTTTAGCTTTGTATCAAACAATCATTGGGGGCATGATGTAGAGGATAATGCATATGCATTAATGAAAACAGATAAAGGAGTTGTTGCAATGCTTCATTCATCTGCAACACAATGGAAACATCAATTTAATCTTGAAATAAATTTACAAAAAGGAAGTATTATCTTGGGAGGTATTTTATCCGGCTCAAAGAGCTATGGAGAAGAAACTCTAAATATTATTACAGCAGATCCTGATAATGATGCTGGAGACCCAATCGAGCATAAAACAAGATATAACAAAGATCCATCATGGGATGCAGAGTTAGCATCTTTTATTAAATCTATTCTAACAGATGTACCTGTTAGAAGCGGCAACTCAAAAGATGCATTAGAGTGTATGAAGCTTGTTAATAAGATTTATACTAGTGATTTGTTATGGAAGGATCAATTCAATATTACTGATTGACCTGATTTTTAAGAATTAATATGAGCAATTTTTACGATAATTATTATAAAGAGTATTCAAGACTCCTTTATCCAGAAAACTTAAAGACTCTATTGAATGAATTTAAAAATTTAGCCAAAGAAACCAAAAGTGTTGGAAAGCTTATTTTTGCAGGAAATGGAGCAAGTGCATCAATTGCGTCGCATGGAGCAGTTGACTTCACAAAACAAGCAAAAATTAGAGCTATTACCTTTAATGAATCAAACCTAATAACATGTTTGTCTAATGATTTTGGATATGAAAACTGGATGGCAGAAGGAATTAAATTCTATGCTGATCAAAATGATGTTGTAGTTTTGATAAGTGTCAGCGGAGAGTCAATGAGTGCTATTAATGCTGCAATTGAAGCTAAGAAACTAGGGCTTAAGGTGGTAACTTTTACGGGCAGATCAAAAGAAAATACGTTAAAAAAACAAGGAGATCTTAATTTTTGGGTTGATAGTCATGCATATAATATTGTGGAATGTATTCATATGATATGGCTTACCTCAGTTATTGATGCTGTGATTGGAAAATCAGAGTATGAAGTTTCTTAAATCTATATTTCCTTAACATCACCACAAAGACTTTTATACTAGTTGTTTACATGTATTTTTATGCTAGAAAAAAGATAAAATGCACGGTTCCAAAGATTTAGAAAACCATCATAGAATTAATTTTGTATATATTTCATGATTAAAATTACAGTCATAGATTCTGTTGGTTTAGACCTTATAGATAACTCTTATCATATTTACTGGAGTGATTTTTTAAAAGATAAGGAATCTAATGCCTTATCAATTCCAACATATGTTGAAGATCACTCATTAGAGATTAGAGAGTCGTACCTTAAATTTGTATATGAGTTCGGTAATACGGTCATAGATAAAAAAACTATAATAAGCCATTTAGGTATCAACTCTAGTTTTAGTTTGTGGTGGACTACTTTGGTTGCTCAAAAATGTAATTATTTAAAGTCACCTCAAATTGACAACATTATAAAGTTTATTAGCTTTCAGCGTTGGTGCAAAAATAAAGAAATATGCCATATTCAATTAAATACTAGAAACCATGATTTAATTAAATCATTTAGGAAGTTTTGCGCTAAGACTAATATAAAATTTACTTCCTTAACTCCTGCTGGAGAGAAAATTAAAATTGAGCATTCTAGATCTGCCGATAAAGAAAAAAAACTTACTACAAGGCTTTATAGAATTATGCCAAATTTTTTTCAAGCTTTAGCATGGTTTATATTCTATCTTGCAGAACATTGGAACCTAAAAGGAGTTAATTTAGATAAATGGAAAAATACATCAAATACAACCACAATGATGTCTTTTTTAGTAAATCTTGATACTAAACAATTAGATATTAATAAGCATTATTCTGCTTATTGGGGCCCAGTTCCAGAATTAATTCATCGCAATAATCAAAAAATCAACTGGATTCACATATATGAAAAAAATGCTAGTGTTCCAACTACCCATGAGGCGGGAAGAAAAATAATAGAATTTACAAATTCTTCAAAAGATGTTCATGTTCTATTAGAGACTTTTTTAAGCTTTAAAATATTATTCAGAGCCTTACGAGATTGGATAAAAGTTATTAAAGTGAGTTTAAGTTTAAGAAAATCCTTTGATAATTCAATCCAAAATAATTCATTATTACCATTGTTAAGAAAAGATTGGAATGCTTCTGTTTTTGGACAAGAGGCTCTTAAAAATATAATAAATTTTCACTTAATTAATTCTGCCTTAAGTTATCTCCCTAAACAAAAGCTAGGCCTTTTATTAACAGAATATCAACCTCAAGAAATATCATTCATGCATTGCTTCAAGAAAAATCAACATCAAAATTTAGTTGCATGCGCTCATTCTACATTACGCTTTTGGGATCTACGCTACCACTTTGACAAAAATATTTTTACTGAAAATTCAAAATATATGATGCCAATGCCTGACAAGCTAACTGTGAATGGAATGTATATGCATGATGCGCTCATTGATTCTAATTTCCCAGCAGAAAAAATGTTCCACGTTGAAGCGCAAAGGTATTTATATCTTGAGAAGCTGTCAATTGACCAAAATGTCAAATGTGACCCAGATAATAATTTGCATCTAAAATTACTTGTTATGGGAGATTACTCAATGGCAAATAATATTCAATTGTTGGAATGTCTTGAAAATGCTTTATTGATTGGTAATTTTGAAATTGATATTACTTTTAAGCACCATCCTGCCTGTCCTATTGAACCTAATGACTTCCCGGGAATTAATTTTGCTCAGACTGGTAAGAGCATGCAAGAACTATTGCCAATGTTTAATATTGTTTTTTCTAGTAATCCAACTTCTGCATCATTAGATGCAATTTTTTCAGGTAAACCTGTTATTTCGATAGTAGATCCAAAAAAATTAAATTTAAGTCCTTTGCGCAATCAGCCTGGAGCATTCTTTGCATGTTCTCCCGAAGAGCTTTCCTTTATACTTGATGACTACAACAACCTTTTAAATGAAGATTTTCATAAGATCAAGTCTACATTTTTTAACCTTGATAGCAGCTTGCCATTATGGGATAAGTTGATCAAATCTTTTGTTTAGTTACGAATAAATATTGGATTATCTATAATGATGGAGAGAAGATGAATTACTTTGAAGTATTTAAGGATAAAAAGATTTTAATTACCGGGCATACTGGTTTTAAAGGAACATGGTTAACGGCATGGCTTAAACTCCTAGGAGCTGAGATTGTAGGAATATCTCTTGATATTGTTTCTGATCCATCACACTTTTTAGAAGCTAATTTAGATGATGGAATAAAAGATTATCGAGTAGATATCAGAGATAGAGAGAAAGTTATAGAGATCATTAAAAAAGAAAGACCTGATTTTATTTTTCATCTAGCTGCACAATCATTAGTAAGAGAATCATATTTAAATCCAGTTGATACATGGAGCACAAACTTGATGGGTACCTTAAATATTCTTGAGGCATTGAGGAAGGTGGATAAAAAATGCACTGCGGTAATAATTACTAGTGATAAGTGCTATGACAATGTTGAATGGGTTTGGGGTTATAAAGAAACTGATTCTTTAGGTGGCCCTGATCCTTATAGTTCTTCTAAGGGAGCTGCAGAATTGTTGATTAAATCATACCTAAAATCATTTTTCTCATCCGAAGATTGTGAAGTTCGTATTGCATCAGCAAGAGCTGGAAATGTAATTGGCGGAGGAGATTGGGCAAAAGACAGAATTATTCCTGACTGCGTAAAGGCCTGGTCTCAAGATAAAATTGTTCAATTGAGAAACCCAAATGCTACTAGACCATGGCAACATGTTTTAGAGCCACTTAGCGGCTATTTAAGACTTGCATATGATTTAGACAAATCAAAAAGACTCCATGGTGAACCATTCAACTTTGGCCCGCCCGCTCAACAAAATCAAAGTGTTTTAGAGCTTGTTGAGGTAATGTCTCATTACTGGGATAAAGTTCGCTGGGAAGATATTTCAAAGAGGGCTGATCAGCCATACGAATCAGGATTATTAAAACTAAATTGTGATAAAGCTCTTCATGAGCTTAATTGGAGAGCAGTGATGGATTTTGAAGAAACAGTCAGCATGACAGCAGAATGGTATAAATCATTTTATCTGGATCAAACAACTATTCTAGATTTTACTAATTCTCAGCTAGAGAAATATACAGACCTTGCAAAATCTAGGGGCCTAGATTGGGCTTAAATTTGAATACATTAGATGAAATAAAAGTTTTCCCCCTCAAGATCATCAATGTTGATGGGGGAGACGTTATGCATGGTTTTCGGAAATCAGATAATGGTTTTATCGATTTTGGAGAGGCATATTTTTCATGGATAAATTATTTTTCAATCAAAGGATGGAAAAAACATTTACATATGACAATGAACCTTATAGTTCCTGTGGGAGAGGTTAAATTTGTTTTTTATTGTGAGAAAAAGAAAGAATTTAGAGTGGAAAAAATTGGAAATACTAGATATAGCAGAATACAGGTTCCTCCAGGAATTTGGTTTGGCTTTATGGGTTGCCATGATCCAAAGAGTTTAATTTTAAACATAGCAAGTTGTGAGCACGATCCAGAAGAAGTTCTGAGATTTAATATTGATGAAATAAATTTTAATTGGGAAGAAAAATGAAAGTAATTATATTAGCTGGTGGTTTTGGTACTAGAATTTCGGAGTATACAGATGTTATACCAAAGCCAATGGTACCCATAGGCGGAAAGCCTATTCTTTGGCACATTATGAATACCTTTGGAAGCTACAACCACTCAGATTTTTATTTAGCTCTTGGTTATAAGGCTGAAATCATAAAAGATTATTTTTTAAATTATCACTCATTAAACGAAGACTTCAGCATCGATCTATCTGATGGAAATATTATTTCTCATGAAAAATATAGCAAGGATTGGAAAGTAACCTTAGTAGATACTGGCGACAATACAATGACAGGAGGAAGAGTTAAACGTCTCAAAAATTATATTGGTAAAGAGAGTTGCTTGATAACTTATGGAGATGGTTTGGCTAATGTAGATCTTAATGAGCTATTAGCTTTTCATAAAAATCACGGCAAAATGGTTACAGTAACTGCTGTAAGACCTCCTGCAAGATTTGGGGAGTTAGAATTGGATGGGGATAAAGTTTTAAGCTTTCAGGAAAAACCTCAATTACACTCAGGCTGGATCAATGGAGGTTATTTTATAGCAAATCATGAATTTTTTGATTTAATTGAAGGAGATGCCACCATGCTGGAGAGAGAACCATTAGAACAGGTATCAAAAGCAGGAGAATTAATGGCTTACCGTCATGAGGGTTTTTGGCAATGCATGGATACAAAGCGAGATCAAGAATCTCTTGAACTGCTTTGGAAGAATGGGGCGCCCTGGACTTCCTGATTTTGAAGATACTTATTACTGGTGGTTTAGGCCTAATCGGAGGAAGGCTTGGATATTTTTTAAGTGATCAGGGGCACAATGTTACCTTAGCAACAAGAGCAAATAGCCCGAATTTAAGAAAAAATTTATCTTCCGGTCGATCATTGGATATCAAAACAATTGATTGGAATAATATAAAACAAATAGAGAGTTTATGCGCATCGAATGAATTAGTAATTCATTCGGCTGGAATGAATGCTCATGAATGTTCATTGAATCCTGAAATTGCAATTTCGTCTGCAGTTTTCAATGCTGCCCAACTTGTTAAGGCCGCTCTGAATTCAAACGTACAAAAGTTTATATATTTATCTTCTGCACATGTGTATTCATCAAATTTGGAGGGGTTTATTGATGAAGGAACACCAACGCTTAACGAACACCCATATGCAAAAGCGCATTTATCTGCAGAAAAAGAAATCATTAATTTAGAGAATAATAGAAAAATCTGTCCTTTAGTTTTAAGACTTTCAAATTGTTTTGGATATCCAGTATTTAAAAATAATAACGCATGGAAGTTAGTTGCAAATGATTTGTGCAAGCAAGCTGTAAAAACAAAAAAATTAATTATTAAATCTGATCGATTTGTTCAGAGAGATTTTTTACCAATTGATCTTTTTTGCAAAACTTTAAATAGTTTCATAGGTAAAAAAAATTTTTTTGATGAAAAGTCAAAAATTATTAATATTGGATCAGGGGTCTCTTTTTCAATTTTCTCTTTAGCACAAAAAATTCAACAAATTACTGAAGAAATTATGGGTATCTATCCAGAAATAGTATTTACTGAGAAAAATTCAAAAGAATTAAGATCTGATTTACAGTATCAATCTAAATTTTTAAAGATTCAAAAAAATAAATTTGATAAGGCATTTAACCAAGAAATTGAAACGCTTTTGGATCATTGCACCTTAAATCATTGAAATGTTTTCAAGTTCTAAAGATCGACCCTTAGTATCTGTCATCATTCCGACATATAAGCATGCCTATCTTCTTAGAAGGGCAATTGACTCTGTTATTGCTCAAAGTTATCAAAATTGGGAATTAATTGTTATAGATAATTCTTCTAAAGATGGAAGTGAGGAATTGGTTTCAAACTATAAAAATAAAAAGATTTTATTTTTGAGCATTGATAACCAGGGTGTCATCGCAAGATCAAGAAATTTAGGGATTAAACATTCAAAAGGTGAATGGATTGCTTTTCTCGATGCAGATGATTGGTGGAAACCTCAAAAATTAGAAGCATGTATAAATGCTGCAACAATTCATGATGTTCATTTAGTTCATCATGACTTAAAAATATCAAAATATCTTAATCAAAAAATATTTTTAAAAAAGTTAAAATCTACTCAGTATAGAGAGCCTGTCTTTCAATCATTATTACAAAATGGAAATATGATTTTTAACTCTAGTGTAATGGTTAAAAAGGAATCATTGAAAAGGGTAAATTATCTTGATGAATCAAACGAAAAAGTTACCTGGGAAGATTATGATCTTTGGTTGAGGCTTTCTCTTTTGCCTATAAATTTTTTATATTTAAAAGAGTCTTTAGGATTCTATTGGATGGGAGGAGGCAATACCTCTAATCCAAAAAGAGTGCTAGAAAACTTGACTTCTATTTTCTTAAACTATGTTGATGTTAACCTTGTCACCAAACCCTTTTGGTTAATTTATAGTGTTGCAGTTAATTTAATTCATCTTGGATATTATGTTGACGGTCTAAAGTATTTACGAACTTTAAATATCTCAGAAATTAAAGGAGCATTGAGAATAAAAGTTATTTTTTATTTTATTAAAGCCTATGTTGGATCAAAATTTTCAAATAAAACCTATAATGATTCCTTGTTCAAAAAAATATCAATATGAAAGCCATTGATCTTAAAACTATTTTTCTTGCAGGTGTATTTATTTATTTCTTGAGTCCAATTACCATTGGCTTAGGATTTTCAGCAAATTATTTCTTTTTATTATTTCCAATAGCATTTGTTATTAGCCAGTCAAAGATTTATTTTTTACCTGATGATATTAGAACAATCTTCATCATTTATTGCCTTATTTTCTTTGCTGCTGCATTAATTCAATACTCTTATTGGGAATTACTTCCAAGAAAATTAACTAGTTTTTTGTTATTTATTACTATTTTTTCATTTGCAATTATTGATCTATCTCAAAGAATGATAAATGCATTTAAACTCGCTGTTATTGCATATGTAACATATCTTTCTTTAAGCAGCATTCTGGAGCTAAGAGAGATTGGAATTGCTGGGCTAGGTTATCAGGCAAAATATGAAGTTGGCACACAAAGATATGGCTTTTTTTACATTCTCAGCTTCTGGATCATCTTCTTTTATCAAACCAATCAACCTATTTTTCGATTAATTAAGATTCCATTACTTGCAATTACAGTAATTGGTTTGATGCTTACTTTTTCAAGAGCTTCTGTCGTAGGTCTTATTGGAAGTGCATTAATGTTTCTGATGATTATACTGATTACCCAATTCAAATTTACTAAAAAAAGCATCGGAACATTTTTTGTTTACGGCACTGCAGTTATCCTGCTCTTAGGCTTTACTGGTTTATACGAATATCTATCAATTCCAATAGAGTATTTTACCAACAGACTATTTTCATCTAGATGGGAAGATGGAACTTCTAACTGGGATGTTTTTAATCCTAACTCCTCTGAGGGATATAGAATTTATTTAATCATGAGAATTCTTGAATATGTTGCAAATAGCCCTATTTACGGTTCTGGATTTCTTGGTATTTGGGTAATTCTTGAAGATCAAATTGGATCAGCACATGGGCAATACAATGATATGCTATTTCGTACAGGATTTTTTGGCCTTCTAATATATCTCTTTTTTTTATACAAATTAGGATTGTATTTATACAAAAATGATATGGGATTATTTTTGGGATATGTCGGAATATTAGTATTTGGACTGTTCCATGAAACATTTAAACTCAGTCAAGGAGCATTTCTTTTTGCATTCCTAGTAGGTATGTGGGCTCAGTCTTTACGCAAAGATAATGAAAATAGGTATTGATGCCTCTAGGAATCGATCGGGTGGAGCTATTGCTCACATTGTTGGATTGATAGAAGCAATTTCTGCGATAGATAAATTTGATGTACAAGAGATACATTTATGGTCACATTGTAAATTACTCGATAAAATTCCTGATAAACCATGGTTAATAAAGCATAACCATTCTTACCTAGAGAAAAATATTTTTCTGCAAGCATTCTGGCAAAGGTTCATCTTAAAAAAAGAGCTTAAAATAAATCAATGCAGTGTCGTATTTAATTCTTCAGCAAGCTCTATTTGTAATTTTCAACCAAGCGTAACGTTAAGCCAAGATATGCTCCCATTTGAACCAGGAGAAATGCAAAGATATAAATATGGCTTAGGAAGATTGAGGTTATCTATTTTAAAAATTGTCTATATAAATGCTTTAAAGTCAGCTTCAGCAGTAATTTTTTTAACAAATTATGCAGCTTCAATGATTCAAAAGGTAACCGGACCTATAAAAAATTACAAAGTTATTCCACATGGAGTTAATGATAGTTTTAGAAATGTATCTCAAAATGAAATGTTAAAAAATGATTCTACAGAAATAGAGTGTATATATGTATCAGGAGTAGCGCCATACAAACATCAATGGCATGTTGTTAGAGCAGTCAAGTTATTAAGAGATGAGGGGATTAATGTCTCATTGTCGCTAATAGGAGGAGGAACTGGTGATTCACTAAATAGGTTAAATAAAGAAATTCAATTATCTGATCCAGAAAATATATTTGTTAAAAAATATCCTTTTATGCCAATTAATGAAATACCTAAACTATTATCTAAATCTGATATATTCATATTTGCTTCGAGCTGTGAAAATATGCCTATTACACTGATTGAGGGCATGGCATCAGGAGTTCCAATTGCTTGTTCAGACAGAGGTCCGATGCCAGAGGTTCTTCAAGATGGGGGCACTTTCTTTGATCCAGAATCACCCGAATCTATAAAACAAGCTATATATAAAATTATTGAAGACCCAATCTTAAGAAAAAGTAGTGTTAATAGAAGCTTAAATCTTTCCTTGGAATATCAATGGTCTAAATGTGCAGATGATACTATCAGTTTCATTGCTGAGACTTGCAAAAATGAGTGAAAGCAAACTCATTGATTCATTTCAAAGTTAGCTTATGATCTGCTTCTGAAAGAATGATACGTTTGCTAAAATATATATATGAAAATTTTTAAAAATAAAACTTTGCTTATAACGGGTGGAACTGGATCATTTGGGAATGCTGTTCTTAAGAGATTGCTTGATTCTAATCTTAAAGAAATAAGAATTCTAAGCAGAGATGAGAAAAAGCAGGATGATCAAAGAAAAAAGTACAATAATGATAAGTTAAAGTTTTATATTGGCGATGTGCGTGATTATAATTCTGTGCTAAATGCAGTTAGAGGTGTGGATTATATCTTTCATGCAGCAGCCTTAAAACAAGTCCCATCATGCGAATTCCATCCTTTGGAAGCCGTGAAAACAAATATCCTTGGAACTGAAAATGTTTTAGAAGCAGCAATATCTAGCGATGTAGAAAAAGTCATTTGCCTTAGTACAGACAAAGCTGTCTATCCAATAAATGCCATGGGAATATCTAAGGCAATGATGGAGAAAGTAATTGTAGCTAAATCAAGAGCCAGCAACTCAACAATTATCTGCACGACAAGATATGGAAATGTTATGGCATCCCGAGGGTCTGTAATTCCATTGTTTGTTGATCAGGTTTTAAAGGGCCTACCTATTACTATAACTGATGGAGAAATGACCAGATTCATGATGACATTAGATGATGCCGTAGATTTGGTTTTGTTTGCATTTAATAGTGGAAAACCAGGAGATATATATGTACAAAAGGCTCCGGCAGCCACTATAACAATATTAACCCAAGCGCTTACTGAGTTAATGGAGAAACCACAGCACCCAATTAATACCATAGGAACAAGACATGGTGAAAAATTATATGAAACTTTACTCAGCAGAGAGGAAATGGTTGCTGCAAAAGATTTGGGTAATTATTACTGTGTTCCTCCAGACCTAAGAGATTTAAATTATGAAAAGTTTATGGATCAAGGAGAAGTAAAGATTTCAATCTCAGAAGATTATAATTCGCATAATACTAATCGTCTCGACTCTCAATCAATGAAAGAGTTATTATTAAAACTAGAATTCATGCAGAAAATTATTCAAGGCGAGCACGCTGACCCAGAAGATTAATATGCAGATTTTAGTCACGGGATCTAAGGGCTTTATTGGTAAAAATCTTGTGACTGAATTGTCTCAATCAGAATCATATCAAATTGATACATTTGATAGAGATGACGATATCCTGTCCTTAAAATCTAAGATTCTTCATGCTGATGCTATTTTTCATCTAGCTGGCGAGAATAGACCAAATGATGATAAAGAATTTGATATCACCAATCATCAGTTGACTAGAAAAATATGTCAAATAATTGAAAATCTCAATAAAAAAATACCTATTATTTTTTCATCAAGCACTCAAGCCAAAGAAGAAAATTTGTATGGAAAGAGTAAGCTAGCGGCTGAAAATGTACTTCTTGAACTTTCAAATAAAATAGGATGCCCAATTATTATATATAGATTACCAGGGGTTTTTGGGAAATGGTCTAAGCCTAATTATAATTCTGTTGTAGCGACGTTTTGCTTCAATATAGCAAATCAACTTCCTATTAAAATTAATGACCCAAATAAACTACTTAAGCTAGTATACATAGACGATGTAATAAACAGTTTTGTTCAGACTCTTCAAAAGATAGATAACAAAACACAATGGAACTCAGTTAGCCCAGTCTACTCAATTACAATTCAAGAATTAGCTGAACAGATTCAGCTTTTTTCTGATTCTAGAAAAACATTAATTACTGAAAGGGTTGGAAGTAAGATGATTAGAGCTCTTTATGCAACTTATCTAAGCTTTTTAGCTCCAAATCAATTTAAATATGATCTTCCATCCTTTCCCGATGAAAGAGGAGTATTTGCAGAAGTTTTAAAGACCAAAGATTCGGGCCAGTTTTCATTTTTTACAACGCTTCCCGGAGTAACAAGAGGCCAACATTATCATCATTCCAAATCTGAAAAATTTATTATTATTAAAGGTAAGGCAAGATTTAGATTCAGACATCTTATTACCAATGACAGGTTTGAAATTTTTAGTTCAAGTGATAAGTTAGAAATTGTAGAAACTATTCCTGGGTGGGTTCATGATATTACTAATGTAGGTGAGAATAAGATGATAGCTATGCTATGGGCGAACGAGATATTTGATCGAAATCAACCTGACACAATATCTAGCGAGGTTTAACATGAAAAAATTAAAAGTAATGACAATCGTAGGTACTAGACCTGAGATCATAAGACTGTCTAGAGTTATATCATCCTTGGATAATTATTGTGAGCATATTTTGGTACATACAGGGCAAAACTATGATTACGAACTTAATGAGATATTTTTTAAAGATTTAGAAATTAGAAAACCAAATTATTTTCTAGAATCAGCTCAGGGTAATGCAGCTGAAACAATTGGGAATATTATTCCGGCTGTTGATCGCCTACTAGAAAAAGAATTGCCTGACGCAGTATTAGTCTTAGGGGATACCAATAGCTGTCTTTCTATTCTTCCAGCAAAGATTAAAAAAATTCCTACATTTCATATGGAAGCAGGAAACAGATGCTTTGATATGAGAGTTCCAGAAGAGATTAATAGAAAAATTGTTGATCATACTGCAGACGTTAATCTAACATATAGCAGCATTGCTAGAGATTATCTTTTAGCAGAAGGATTACCGGCTGATCTTGTAATCAAAACTGGCAGCCCAATGAATGAAGTTTTGAAGTTTTATGAAGAAGGTATTTACTCTTCAAAAATAATGAAAAAACTAAAGTTAACAAAAAATAATTTTTTTGTAGTTAGCGCTCATAGACAAGAGAATATAGACTCTGATAAGAATTTTAAAGAATTAATACTGACTCTAAATAAACTTAGCTCCACATATAAATTACCAATTATCGTATCGACACATCCGAGAACAAAGAAAAAAATTACAAATGCAAAACTAAGACTCAACAAATATATTAAATTGATTAAACCTTTAGGATTTAAGGACTATGTTAATCTTCAATTAAATGCAAAGGTCACACTTTCTGATAGTGGAACTATAAATGAAGAAGCTTCTATATTAAATTTTCCAGCTTTAAATATTAGGGAAGCTCATGAACGACCAGAGGGCATGGAAGAGGGCTCTGTTATGATGGTAGGGCTGAAGTTTGAAAGAATTAATCAAGCTATTAGAATTTTAGAAAATCAATTGTCTGGAAACGAAAGACTACTTCGAAAAGTTGCTGACTATGATATGCCAAACGTTTCTGAGAAGGTTGTCAGAATAATTCATAGCTATACTGATTATGTTCAAAGGGTAGTTTGGAAAAACTATTAATTAATTTTTGAAAATCTTAATAGTCAGTCAGTATTTTTGGCCTGAAAATTTTCGGATTAATGATTTCATTCCCGAGCTCATTAGCAAAGGTCATGAGGTATCTATTTTAACTGGTAAGCCTAATTATCCATCGGGAAAGTTCTTTTCTGACTTTACAAAAAACCCTGATTTATTTTTAAATTACAAGGGCGCAACAATTTGCAGAGTCCCAATCATTTCACGTGGCAAAAATTCTTTTCAATTGCTGCTAAATTATCTAAGTTTTGTTATTTCTGGATCTATAGTAGGCGCATGGAAGCTAAGAGGCTTTAAACCAGATTTAATTTTTGTTTATGAACCATCGCCAGTCACTGTAGGGATCCCTGCAGTACTGATGGGTAAACTAAAAAAAGCACCAGTTATATTTTGGGCTTTGGATTTATGGCCAGAAACTTTACAGGCCGTTGGAGGCATTCGTTCAAGGTCTATTTTATGGATGATTGAAAAAATAGTACGTTTTATTTACAACAATTGCGCTTTGGTTTTAGGCCAATCCAAAAGTTTTGTTAAGAGTATAAAATCTCATTGTGACTATCCTGACAGAGTGCAATATTTTCCAAGCTGGGCTGAAAACCTTTATGCTTCAAAAGATCAATCTGAGCAGCTATTTGCTCCAGAGATTGAAAGAAATGATGATTCTTTTAATATTCTTTTTGCAGGCAATATAGCTGATGCGCAAGATATGCCTGCAGTTCTTGAGACTGCCTCGCTTCTTCGCGATAATAAATCTATTAAATGGATTATTGTCGGAGATGGTAGAAGATTTGAGTGGTTAAAATCAGAGGTTCATAAGAGAAAACTTGAAGAAAATTTTGAAATTCTTGGAAGGTTCCCATTAGAAAGGATGCCATCTTTCTTCGCTCATGCTGATGCTTTGCTCGTGTCTCTAAAAAAAGATCCCGTTTTTAGCTTGACTATTCCCGCAAAACTTCAAACATATTTAATGACAGGAATACCTATTCTTGGAATGCTTGATGGAGAGGGCTCAAACATTATAAAAGAATCTAATTCAGGCTTAACTAGCCCAGCCTCTGATTCAGTAAGCCTAGCAGCTGCAGTAACAAAAATGTCGTTGCTATCCCCTAAAGAAAAATATCAGCTAGGTCAAAATGGTATTGAGTATTCAAGAAAGGAATTTGATAGAAATATCTTAATGGATAGATTGGAGAATTTTTTTATATCTGCTGCAAAGAATTATAATAATGACTAATGTCTAGAAAAAAAATAACAGTAATAGGTGCAGGCTTTGTAGGCATGTCTCTAGCAGTGCTTTTATCTAAGGTGCATGATGTCAGGATCCTTGAAATTGACGAGAGCAAAGTTAATAAAATTAATGCAAAAAAATCTCCAATCAATGATCATGATATTTCTGCAGCATTAAAAAATAAGAATTTAAATTTATCCGCCACCACTAGACCAGAGGAAGCTCTTTTGCACTCAAATTTTGTTTTCATAGCCACCCCTACAAATTTTGATGAATCATTGAATGTTTTTGATACAACTGCCGTTGAAACCTCAATACACAAATCTCTTGAGTTCAGTAATTCTGAATCTTTAATAATTATTAAATCTACAGTTCCAATTGGATTTACTGAGGCTCAAGCTTTGAAATATGACACTAATCGAATTATTTTTTCACCAGAGTTTTTAAGAGAGGGCATGGCCCTTCATGACAACTTGTATCCATCTAGGCTAATTATTGGAGGTAAGGAAAATAAAATAAACACTTTTTTTGCAAAAATTATGATGGATGTAACAGAAAAAAAGGAATTTGATATTCTTTATATGAGTTCAACAGAAGCTGAGGCTGTTAAATTATTTTCTAATACTTTTTTAGCTATGAGGGTAGCATTTTTCAATGAGCTTGATAGTTTTTCTATGGAAAAAAATTTAAGCTCCTTCAATATTGTAAAGGGGATATCTTTAGACCCCAGAATTGGAGATTATTATAATAATCCTTCTTTTGGTTATGGTGGTTACTGCCTTCCAAAAGATACCAAGCAGCTTTTATCAAACTATGAGGACATCCCACAAACCCTTATAGAAGCAATAATTCAATCAAACGGAATTAGAAAAGATTTTTTAATAAATAAAATCAAAGCCATTAACCCTGCAACCATAGGAATTTATCGTTTGATAATGAAAGAGGGTTCAGAGAATTTTAGAGAATCTGCAATTTTATCGTTTATCGTAAAACTTCAAGAACACAATCATGAAATAATCCTGTATGAGCCAATGATAGAAAGTGATTTATATGAAGGAATACCTGTACACAATAATTTAGAAGATTTTATTAATAATTCAGATATGATCATTGCAAATAGGTTAACTGGTGATTTAAAAAATTATGAGGATAAAGTTTTCACAAGAGACTTATTTCATAGAGATACATGATAGAAATAATAAATATTAGTAACGATAGGCCCTATAAAATTTTTAAAAATTTTTATGATTCTGCTTTACAGGCAAAACAAAAATCTATTGAGGCAATTTCTATTGCTTCATTTAATTTAAATAGCAACGAAGTTGAATCACGGTATGTTAATTTAAAATATATTAATGATAATGAATGGACATTTTTTACCAATTACCAATCTCCAAAAGCTATGGATTTTAATAGCCATAATCAAATTTCAGCATTGCTATACTGGCGAGAGCTTAATTTACAGATTAGATTAAAAGCAAAGATTCATAAGTCATCTACAACTTTTTCTGATAATCACTTTAAAAAAAGGTCTATAGAAAAAAATGCATTATCAATTAGTTCTTCACAATCTAAAGTGATCTCCTCATATAATGCTGTTGAAGATTTATATAATAAAACTCTTTCACAGATAAACAATCAAACCAAAAGGCCTGATTATTGGGGCGGCTTTACATTTATTCCATATTATTTTGAATTTTGGCAAGGCCATGAAAATAGATTAAATAAAAGACATGTCTTTGAGCAAAAAAATGATGAATGGGTGGAGAGATTACTTCAGCCATAATGCTGTTTTCTTTTGATGAATAATGCTATAAAATTCTCAACAATGTTAAATCTCTTAACAATTCATCTTATAAATCAAAGATATTTTGATTAATCTCTCTCTTATCATATAAGGTCTCTAGCTATCGTTTTGAAGAAAAAATCAACGACTCCTATAAATAATAAAATCTATGCAAAAGAGGTTATGTTAATAGATTCTGATGGAGAAAAATTAGGATTATTAGCTATTGATGAGGCTTTGGAAGAAGCGCAGAAAAAAAATCTTGATTTAGTGCAGGTTTCTGCCTCTGATGCGCAGCCTTTAGTTTGCAAGCTTCTGGACTTCGGTAAATTTCAATTTGAGAAGAAAAAAAGCACTGTAGGCACCAAAAGACCTAAAAAACAATCTTTAAAAGAAATAAAATTTCGTCCCACCACTGATGTTGGAGACTATAATATTAAATTAAAAAAGATAAAAAGCTTTATTAATGGCGGAGATAAGACTAAAATCAGCGTTCGTTTTAGAGGTAGAGAGATATTAAATAGTAATTTAGGGCTTGATCTTCTAAATCGTTTGAGAGAAGACCTTCAAGATATTGCTCAAGTTGACCAAGAGCCATCTCTAGAAGGAAGACAGCTGTTAATGGTTCTCTCGCAAATAAGAAAGAAATAATTATGGGCTATAAATTAAAAACACATTCAAGTGCAAAGAAGCGTTTTAAAGCTACTGGCAGTGGTTTGAAAAGAAGAAGCGCTTCACGCGCTCATATCTTGACCAAGCAAACCACCAAAAGAAAGCGTCACAATCGTGGAATGATTAAGATGGCTGATGAGACAAAAAAAATTGCTCAGAAACTTTTATATAACATTTAAATATCATGCCAAGAGTCACCAAAGCATTAGCTGCAAAAGCAAAACATAAGAAAGTATTAAAATCGACTAAGGGGCACTACGGCGCTAGAAGCAGGCTATTCAAGACGGCAAAACAATCTAATGTAAAGGCTTTGCAATATGCTTTTAGAGACAGAAGAAATAAAAAGAGAACTTTTCGTTCATTATGGATTTCAAGAATATCAGCAGCCTTAATACCTTTGGAAGTTTCTTATAGCAGGTTTATCAATCAACTATCTAAGTCAAATATAAAACTAGACAGAAAATCTCTAGCTGGTATTGCATTCTCTGATCCTGAGACTTTTAAGAAAATTGTAGAAAAAGTCAGGGTATAATGTACTCATGCAAATCCCCCAGGATTTAATTGAAACAGCCGAACTCAAATTAAAATCCATTCAATCAGAGGCTGAATTCTTCCAACTAAGATCTCAATTTCTTGGTAAAAAATCTTTTATTGTTACTGCCTTCTCAAAACTAAGAGATCTCACACCTCAACAAAAATTAACTGTTGCAAAAGAGCTGAATATTCTTAAAAATAATTTAACTAAATTATTTGAAATTTCCCATGAGACTATATTGGGCAAAAGTGATCTTGAGAGAATAGATGTAACTCTTCCAGCTGACCATTTTGATGTAGGTTCATTGCATCCAATCACCAAAATTTCACAAAAAATTATTAACTATTTTGCTCCCTTAAATTATCAAATTTTTTCTGGCAATGAGATAGAGACAGATTTCTATAATTTTGAAGCACTAAATTTTCCAGAAAACCATCCTGCAAGACAAATGCATGATACGTTTTATCTTAAATCCAATAGCAAATCTGAATATTTATTAAGAACACATACATCTAACACTCAAGTCCATGCAATGCTTACCGAGGATTTGCCTTTGTATATGCTTTCTCCTGGAAGGGTCTTCAGATGTGACTCTGATACAACCCATCTTCCAATGTTTACTCAAATTGAAGGTTTGGTGATTGATGAAGGGGTGACATTTGGAGATTTAAAAGGGGTTTTAGTAGATTTCTTAGAAGACTTTTTTAATGTAGGAATGGAAGTAAGATTTAGACCTTCATATTTTCCATTTACAGAACCTTCAGCAGAGGTGGATATTAAATTTGGAAATCATGGATGGTTAGAAATTTTAGGCTGCGGAATGGTTCATCCTAACGTGCTCAAAGGGTGCAACATTGATACTAAAAAATTTCGAGGTTTTGCCTTTGGTATGGGGGTTGAGCGCCTAGCTATGCTTTATTATGGCGTGACAGACATCAGAGAATTTTATGCTTCTAATTTAGATTTCTTAAATCAATTTCCATCATGAAAATTCAATATTTATATTTAAAGAATTTTCTTAATACAAAACTTAGCCAAAAAAAACTCGTTGATGCATTTATTGAAGTTGGTCTTGAATGTGAGATAGATGAAGATCTAATAGAATTTGACATAACTCCAAATCGAGGAGATGTATTGTCACTGAAGGGTTTAGAAAGAGAATTCTCTGCTTCACAGTCCATAAAATCTAGTCGAAAATTCGAAACGTTTAAATTAAAATCTATTAAAGATAAAAAAATTATTAGTAACGTTGATGGTTCGGGTTGCGGTAACTATCACTTAATGCTGGTAAAAGGTTTGCATAAAATAAAAAACCTAGATGCAAAAAAACGGAGCTTCATAGAGTCTGCTGGAATTCCATTGATTCACCCCTTGGTTGATTTGGGCAATTATGTAATGCTGGAAATTGGTGCGCCATTGCATGTATTTGATTTAGATAAGTTAGATCTACCAATAAATGTGCAATTCCCCAATTCAAAGAAGAATTCATTAAAAGTTATTGGAGGTGATGTAAAAGATATCCAGTATTCAACGTTAACAATCCAAGATCAATCTGGTATTCAAGCAATAGCTGGCATCATTGGAAGTGAGATATCTTCAGTTTCAACGAAAACCATAAATATTGCGGTTGAGGCTGCTTTTTTTAGGCCTGAAACTATAGTTAATCAAGCAAGAAAATATGGACTTGCCACTGATGCTTCACATCGCTTTGAAAGAGGGGTGGACCCAGAAATACAGCAATTAGCACTAGAAAGATATTTGTTTCTTTTAAGTCAAATGACAGAATATGATTCAGTCAAACTTTATGACGCATATTCCAACAAAACAAAAAAGAAAAATGTGAAATTTAATATAGATAGTTTTAATAACTTTTCTGGACTAAATTTAAAGGCAAGCAAAGCAATTCAGATATTGAAAAACTTGGGCTTTAACCTGCTAACTAATAGCTCAAATAGTATGATATTCAATATTCCTAGTCACAGGTTTGATATTTCTCTAGAAGAAGATTTGTATGAGGAATTATTAAGATCATATGGGTATGACAATATCCCCATATCGACACCTAAAGCTGGCCCAATTATCAAAAATAAACGAGATAATGTATTAGATGATCTTAAACTTGGATTTGTTCATGCTGGCTTTAAAGAGCTCATGCATATGCCATTTGTCTCAAAAGAATCTTTCCAAGAATTAAATTCCAATAACTGGAAAGCCGCTGAACTTCACAATCCTATAAATGAAAATGAACCATTGCTTAGAGGAAGTCTATTTAGATCTTTATTTTTTGCGGTAAATGGTAATTTAAAAAAAGGATATACATCTATTAAAGTTTTTGAAGCGGGCAACGTTTTTAAAAAAGAAAAAAGTGGCTTTACCCAATTATTGAATTTATCAGGAATTATTTACCAACATGAACCTCAACAAACTTGGAGTCAGAAAAAATTTGTATATGATTTCTTTTCACTAAAAGCAGAAATCTCTAAATTATTAAAAACACTAGGAATGCAAAATATTGAGTTTCAAAAAGCAACCTCTTTAATGCCATTCAATGAAAATGCCTTAGATATATTTTTTGGAAAACAAAAAATAGCAGTGATTGGTGAAATTGAGCTTTCTGTTTCAGAGAAGCTAATCAAAAAACCAGCTTTTGGATTTGAAATTTATCCAGAAAAAATTTCATTACTTACGAAGAATCCCAAAATTAAAAAAACGAGCAAATTCCCTCTATCAACTCGAGACATTAATATTGTCATAGATAAATCAATTGCTTATCAAAAAATTGAAAGCTTGATTGCTAAAGGTAAAATAAAGTATCTAACTTCATTTAGCCTCATTAATACATTTGAAGGAAAAGATATCCCTAAAGGCTCTATCAGCATGACATTTAGATTTATTTTTCAAAGTAATTCAATGTCATTGACCGAGTCGGATATCTCATTATCAATGAAGAAAATTACTGCAATCTTGATTAAATCATTTCAAGTTAGTTTAAGAAGCTAGTTTCATCTGCTTTATATAAATACACTCTTTAGGCTTTAATTTGATATAATCTAGCTAATTTTCAATCATAAATTTAAAGGTAATTAGATCTAAAATGAGTAATAAATTTTCTTTTGTCATATTTTTCTTTTTTATTTTATTTGCTATCAACATCTCTGCTCAACAAGAGCAAATGGATGAAGATTTTCTAAAAAGCCTACCAGATGATATTAGAAATGATTTTATACGTGAGATGGGAGAGAACAATACTGTTAAAGATGAGGTATACCAAGCACCTAGAACATCCATTGAAACCCTTGAATCAAATTTAGAGCAAATTCAACTTCAACTTAAACAAATTGAAAGAAGTATTGATGATGAAAAAAGTAGCAACAAACTTCAAAGATTTGGGCCTGACTTCTTTAATTCTACTCAGTCTACTTTTATGCCAATCAATGAACCTAATTTTTCTGGTAACTATGTTGTAGATAGAGGCGATACACTTAAAATACAATTAGTTGGCCAAAGAAATGAACCTATAAGCGCAGTAATTCAGCAAGATGGAAGCATTAATATACCCGAGGTTGCAGCAATTTATGTTGCAGGATTATCCTTAAGAGAAGCCGGAGTAGTCATACAAGCAGCTCTTTCAGAATCCTTCATTGGTATCAAATCATTCACCACGTTAACTAACATGAGGAATATCAATCTTTTAGTGATAGGAAATACCGAGAGTCCTGGAGTATATACATTCAATGGTGGTTCAAATGTATTATCGGTATTAAATGCTTCTGGGGGAGTAAGTGAGCAGGGATCTTTTAGATCAGTTCTAGTGAAAAGAAATAATGAAGTCTTAGAAGAAATTGATTTATATGATGTATTAATTAATGGAAATTTAAAATTTACTCATGGTTTAAGAAGTGGCGACGCGGTAATTATTCAATCTAAAGGGCCTGAAATCAGCATATCTGGAGGCGTTAATAATCCTGGTATATATGAAATTAACAAATCAGGTGAATCTGCATTTGATATGATCAGGTATGCTGGCGGATTAATTCCTGGCGTAACTGAAAATATCATAATAGAAAGAAAAACTAACGGTTCAAAGAGAGTAATTGAGGTTAGTATCGATGATCTTCAAAATTTTAATGTTATTAATGGAGATGATATAAAAGTTCCAAGTTATGCCTCTGCCTCAAACCCTATACATACAGTAGAGCTATCTGGAGAAGTAATGTTGCCAGGTAAATATACTATAGGTGATGGTGAGACTCTTACTAGCGTAATAGATAGAGCAGCTGGCTATACCAATAATGCATATGCTTTTGGTGGAGTGCTTACCCGAGAAACTGCGAAGGAAATAGAGAGAGAAATCAACGAAAGAATTTACCAAGACATGATTAAATTTATTGCAACTTCAGCTAATGCTAAAGAGATTGTGTCTGGTGGCGGTAATACCTTGCCTCTAATACTTAGCGAATTTAAAAATGTTCAGCCTGTTGGGCGGGTAACAGCTGAGTTTGATCTTACTAGACTTAAAATTAACAAGGATTTAGATACTAAATTACAAGATGGAGATCATATTCATATTCCTGCATATTCTCAAGAAATATATGTTTTGGGTGAGGTCTTAACCCCTGGAGCAAGGCTTTATGATCCAAATGCTAAAGCAAAAGATTATATTAATAAATCTGGTGGACTTGGTATTTATGGTGATAAAAAAAGAATTGTGATCATAGCGCCTAATGGAGATTCTTATCTTTGGGAAGATTCTTTATTTGGATTTCAGGATTCAAAATTTGATATTATTCCAGGTACAGTAATATATATTCCAAGAGAAATTGGAAAAATGAATGGTCTGAATTATGCCTCAGCGATAGCGCCTATATTTAGCTCTTTGGCTTTAAGCTTAGCTTCATTAAACTCTATCAATAACTAACAGAGCATTTCATTTTTGAATCTAGACCAAGTTTTGTATAAATTTTTATTGATTTGATAAAGTTACTCTGGTGATATTCAAAAATTTTAAACCACATTTTTTCTTATACTTAGCGCTCATTAATACAAACCTTAGCGCTGCGCTTAGTGAATATATATATCCCAATCAGAAGCCTTCTTTCTCAAACTATGGAACCATAGGCTTGATGCAGAATCCAAATGCCAGATTCCATGAGGAAGGCACAGTAGGTTTTTCATACTCAATTATGCAACCTTACTTAAGAGGTTCAATAGTTGCATATCCATTTGATTGGATGGAAGCATCTTATCAATATGCTGATATTAATAATCAGCTATACAGTCAATCATTTGCATTTAGCGGGAATCAAACATTTAAAGATAAAGGCTTTGACGTAAAATTAAGATTGCTGAAAGAGTCCGAATTTTTACCTCAAGTTGCTGTCGGTTTTAGAGATTTTGCTGGGACAGGAATTTTTGCATCAGAATATATAGTTGGATCTAAATTTATTAAAGATTTATCAATACC
>MDSW01072097.1_pt1 | contig 35115 bp, 25 predicted proteins | sample 811171 | NCBI WGS metagenome assembly MDSW01 (sample SAMN05326641, study PRJNA326480) | marine metagenome | isolation source: seawater | place: Atlantic Ocean: North West | collected 2012 | reverse complement strand
CCATACAAAGCGATGGCGGGGTGGAGTTCAAAGGCGTCAGTTGGCGTTGAAAGGCGTCGAGGGCGGGGATTGAAAGCGAGGGGTGGGCGGAGAGAGACGACGGCAAAAGTCCTTAAGGATCGGCGTTCACCATGCGGACGGGGTCGTATGGGGACCAGTGTATAGAACGCACCTTAACACGTAGGCGTCGAACGCCTCCGCGCGCTCGTGCGACACGATGAGGCACTCGGACGCGGTCATCGCGTCGTCGAGGACTTCGCGGGGAAGGGAGCGCAAATCTGTGGTGGGGTTGGTGGGTGGGGGGATGATGGGGGGGGAGAGAGCGGGGGAGGTGAGCGGGCCGCCGCGGAGGTTGACGAACGAAGCGAGAAAAGCGACGACGCGTTTAGGGCTTTTTTCGACGTCTCCGGCGACGCGCTGCGGTCGGAAACGCGGGCGATGACGTACCGCGCTGCGACGAACCCTCGTGAAAGTCGATTTCGATTCTCTTCTCGACGCCCTCGAAGTGGGGGCACGGGAGAATCGCGTCGGCGGCGGCGACGCCGGGTGCGACGGCGTCGTTCGCGTCGGAGACGGTCATCGCGTTCCGACGCGCCACGCGGATTTCACGCGTTTTTATCTAAAGTGTCTTTTTCCAGATGCGCCTTGGCGGTTGTCAGGAAGGCTTTCGAAGGCGCTGCGAGATCGTCGCGGGGGAGGAGAGGCGTTCGTCAGTGCCGTGAAGTCGCGTAGACGTCGAATCGAGGAAACCCGGGGGAAAAAAATCGTCGAGGAGAGCGCCCGGGCGCGTCGCGCACGTCTTCGATGCCGGCGATGTACTTTACTTCTTCTCGGCCCCACGGACGGAGGTCGGCTTCGATGTCCTCGAGCGCGGGTTCGTAGACGCGCGTGTATATATTGTCGCTAGGGGTACTACTGTCGCCAGGGATGATATCCATGATACTTCGTTGAACGGGCTGTACTCAGCGGGGCTCGAAGAGCAAGTGCAAGCGGGGTCGTCGGCGGGAGATGCGGCCGAACGTCGACGCGTCAAAAAGACGTCGAAGCGGTGTTTTTGTTTTCACCGACGGATCAGCGGTCGCGAGCGGCGACGCGACGTTCGGTGTGAAGCGAACGCGTGTGGGAAGCGAGTGAGTGCTTGTGAGCGTCGGTTCGAGCGAACGCGACGGTCGGAGGCAGAGAGGGTAGCGTGCGGGGTTAGCGCGTGTGCTCTCAGAGTGATCGGCGAGTGGCGGCGACGGCGCGATATTTCGAGCGCTCGTCAAAATTCGAGACGCGTCAACTCAGAAACGGCTGCCTCGGACGGTGGAAAATGATCCCCAGTGCGTTTGCTCATACGGGCGCGAACCGGTTTCGCGTACTACGCGAAAAACTACACTATTCGTTCACGCGCGGAATCGCGGGTCGCGGGGCGACTTCACCGATCGCGCGGCGTCGTCGACGACGCGCCCGCGTTCTCTCGTCGCGCCGATGTCCGCCGCCGCGCTCGCCGCGTCCTCCTCCGCGCGCGCTCCCGTCGCGGCGACGCGACCGCGCGCGTCCTCCTCCTCCTCCTCCTCCTCCTCCTCCTCCTCCTCGGTCGCTCGCCGCGATCGCGGCGTCTCGCGCGTCGTCGCCCGCGCGGCCGTCGCCAAGGGCGACCAGCCGTCGATGGCGACCGCGTCCGCGTCCACGGGCGCGCCGACGGTGTACGCCCTCGACTTCGACGGCGTCGTGTGCGACTCCGAGCCGGAGAGCAGCATCAGCGGATGGAAATACGCGCGCGCGCTCTGGCCCGAGATTTTCGTCGACGACTCGGAGGCGACGACGCGACGCGTGCTGGACGGTCTGAAGCGCACGCGCCCGGTCGTGGAGACGGGGTTCGAGAACACCCTCCTCGCGCGGTGCGTCTACGAGGAAATTCCGGGGTACTCCGTGGACGAGATCCTCGCGTCGTGGGGCGCGCTGATGCCGCCGCTCATGGAACGGTGGAACCTAGGTGCGTTCTATACAAACGTATTTACCTGTATTTCACCCATCGCCCGGTTTCAACAATTGACCGCGTTCCCTTTCAACTGACCGATGAACATTTTTTGTATGGAACGAAAATATCAGACCGCGCGTCCATGGTCTCCGGGTACGGAGCGATTCGCGACGACTGGATGGAAGCGGACCTCGCCGGATGGCTCGCGCCGAACTTGATCTACCCCGGGATCGGCGAGGCGTGTAACGTCGCGGAGGCGTCGAGCGCGTGCGACGTGTTCATCGTCACGACGAAGCAGGCGCGGTTCGCCGCGGCAATCATGGAGGAGAAGGCGCGTTCTGTACACTGGTTCCCATACGACCACGTTGGCGTGGTGAACGCCGTTCCTTAAGGACTTTTCCCGTCGTTTCTCTCCGCCCATCCCTCGCGTTCAATCCCCGCCCTCGAAGCATTTCATCAACTCCAGCTGACGCCTATGAACTCCACCCCGACGTCGCTTCGTATGGAACGACCCCAAGGCGAATCTCGTCGTCCCGGAGACGCGACTCTTCTCGCAGTGTGTCAGCGGGATCCCGAAGACCGCGGTGCTGCGCGAGCTCGGGGACGCCGCCGCGGAGGGCGCGAGGAAGGTGTTCGTGGAGGATAAGATGAGCACGCTCGAGAAGGTGTGCGCGACGGAGGGGTTGGAAGACTGGGAGTTGTTTTTAGTCGACTGGGGATACAACACGCCGGAGGAGCGCGCGCGCGCCGAGGCGAACCCGCGCATCACGGTCTGGGGGTTGGAAGACTTCGTCAGGGACTTGGAGGCCGCGGCCGCCGCGAAGGCGTGAGTCGCGCGTCGGTGAGAGGGGGGGGGGTGATGATGTGATATTACGTGATATTAAAAGATACGCGTGGTGAGGTCGTCGCGAGTCGCGACAGGAATCCAACCTGACTCAACTGGAAGCGAGTGTTCCTGTCGCGTCGTCCGAGATGGCGAACGCGAACGCGTCGTCGTCTCGTCGGCACTTCGCGCCGCGCCGTCGACTCCTCGCGCGGCGTCGCGTCGCGGGCGGAGACATGGCGTCGACGTCCGCCGCGAGCGCGCCCGCGGGCGCGGCGGCGCTGTCGTGGCGCGCGCGCGCGAGAGGCGCGGTGCCGTCCGCGCGCGGGAGCGGTCCCGCGCGACGACAGCGACAGCGTCGTCATCAACGCCAGCTCCCGCGACCGCGACGCCGCGTCTCGTGCGCGGCGTCGCCGCGGCCGATAGACCCGCGGCTCGACGCCGCGATCGCGTCGCTGTCCATCCGCGAGTGTCTGTACGACTGCCTCGACGCGCTCGAGGCGCGTCCGTCGATCTCCTCGCGACGCGGCGTCGTCGTCCTTCTCGCGCCACCGATGCCCTAACCTCGCGCGTCGTCACGTCGTCTGACTCCTCCTCCTCCGCCTCCTCCTCCTCCTCCTTTCTCTCTTCGTCGCTCATCAGACGAGCACCTCGCTCGTGCTCCAGGCCCCGCCCGGGGCGGGCAAGACGACGACGCTCCCGCTCGCGCTCCTCCTCAGCGACCCGGCGTGGATGCGCGGCGAAGGAGACGGATTCGGCGGCGGTACAGCTGGCGGCGGCTCGATCATCCTCTTGGAACCGCGCCGCCTCGCCGCGCGCGCGGCGGCGCATCGCATGGCGTCCATCCTCAACGAGCGCGTCGGCGAGACCGTGGGCTACCGCGTCCGGTTCGACTCGAAGACGTCCTCGAGAACGCGCGTGGAGGTGGTCACCGAGGGCGTGTTCACGCGGCGGCTGCAGGACGACCCGAGTCTCCCGGGCGTCTCAGGCGCGTTCTATACACTGGTTCCCATACGACCGCGTTGGCGTGGTGAACGTCATTCCTTAGGGACTTTTCCCGGCGTTTCTCTCCGCCCACCCCTCGCTTTCAATACCCGCCCTCGACGCCTTTCAACTTCAACTGACGCCTATGAACTCCACCCCGACATCGCTTTGTATGGAACGACCCTCAGCGGTGATCTTCGACGAGTTCCACGAGCGGTCGCTCGACGCGGACGCGTCTCTCGCGCTCGCGAAGGACGCGAAGAGCGCGCTTCGGCCGGACTTGAGGCTGATCGTGATGTCCGCGACGTTGGGGGACGTCGGCGAGCGCGTCGCGCGGTTGTTAGGGGCGGGAGAGGAGGACGAAGAGTCGAAATCGAGCGGCGGGTGTCCGGTGATCACGAGCGAGGGGAAATCGTTTCCGGTGGAGACGAAGTATTTGGGTCCGCCCGGGAAGAACTTCATGGACCTCGAGAACGCGATGATAACCGCCGTTCGAAAGGCGTTAACGGAGAACCCCGGACCCGACGGCGGCGACATCCTGTGTTTTCTCCCCGGCGCGGGAGAGATCAACCGCGTCGTTCGCGACTTGCGCGACGGCGGCGGCGGCGAAAAGCTCAGCGTGATGCCGCTCTACGGCGGCCTGTCGCAATCCGAGCAGTCCGACGCGCTCGCGCCCGCGCCGCCCGGCGTCCGCCGCGTCGTCGTCGCGACGCCGATCGCGGAGAGCTCTCTGACGATCCCGGGCGTGCGAATCGTGATCGACAGCGGTCTGCGCCGAGCGCCGAGATTCGACGCCAACAAGGGGACGACGCGTCTCGACGTCGTCAAAATTTCTCTCGCCAGCGCGGACCAACGCCGCGGCCGCGGCGGCCGCGTCGCCCCCGGGACGTGCTACCGCCTCTGGAGCGAGCTCTCGCACGCGTCGCTCGCGCCGGACACGCCGCCGGAGATCACGAGCGCGGACTTGGCGCCGCTCGCGTTGGACCTCGCGGCGTGGGGCGTGGACGACCCCGCGTCGTTGCCGTGGCTGGACCCGCCGCCCGCGGGGCAGATGGCCGCCGCGCGGACGCTCCTGACGCGCCTCGGCGCGATCGACGCCGCGAGCGGACGCGTCACGAGGGAAGGCGCGCGGATGGCGCGGCTGCCGCTGCACCCGCGGCACGCGCGGATGGCGCTGTTCGCCGCGCGGAGAGGGCCGGAGAGCGCGCGGCTTGCGTGTCAGCTCGCGGCAACGTTGGGGGATCGGGACGTGCTGAGGGGGCGCGACGTTCCCGTGGACGTGCGATCGCGCGTTGGGGCGCTGTGGAGCGCGAACGGCGGCGGGGGGTGGGCGTCGCCCGCGGGCGCGGGCGAGGCGACGCCGACGGGGAGAGGGGGGAGGACGCCGCCGGCGACGGCGGGGATCGAACCGGCGGCGGGGCCGGTGAGGGTGCCGATCGGGACGAAGCTCCCGAGCGGTCGGAAGAAAGGTCTGAAGGGCGCGCCGAAGGGGAGGAAACCCGCGGGCGGCGGCGTTCAAGCCGCCGCGAAGGCTGCGCGCGCTGCGAAGGCCGCCGGTGGAACGGCCGGCGGCGGCGGCGGCGGCGCGTCGGGTTCGGGCGACGCGTTTCACGGCCACGTCGGCCACGAGATCGACCGCGCCGCCGCGACGGAGGCTGGTAAAGTCGCGACCCAGCTCCTCGACACTTTAAAACGCATCGCGCGCGAGGGTCGCGACGACGCTGAGCCGTGGTGCGCCCCGGGGGTCGGCGACGGCGACCCGGTCGGCCCGGTGTTTTCCTTCCTCCTCGGCGAACGCGACGACGAAGCCGGCGTGCTCCTCGCGCTCGCGTACCCCGACCGCGTCGGCGTGCGACGATCGAAAGGCGGCGCGTTCGCGCTGTCGAACGGCAAAGGCGCCGCGAGCGTCCCGAGCTCGGACGTCATGTCCAGGGAGGACGTCATCGCTATCGCGGAGCTCGGCGGCGGCGGCGGCGGCGACGCCGCCGCGCGGAACGACCGCGCGCGCCTCGCGGCGCCGGTGCCGCTTGCCGCGTTGCTTCCCGCGTCCGGCGACGCGCCCGCCGGGTGCCTCCACGACGCGCTGTGCGAGACGCGCGACGTCGTCGCGTGGGCGGCCGCGTCGAAGGCGATCGTCGCGCGGAGACAGCTGCGCGTCGGCGAGGCGGTAATTCGAGAGACGGCGTTCGCGCCCGCGCCCGAGGCTGTCGTCGACGCGATGCTCCAAGGCGTGCGCGCGATTGGCGTGAAGAACGCGCTGGGTTGGTCGGAGAAGACGGAGCAGTGGCGACGGCGCGTGATGTGGTCGCGGGAGAGCGGCGACGACGCGCTGCCGGACTTGAGCGACGCCGCGTTGGAGGCGAGCTTAGAGGAGTGGCTCGCGCCGATGCTTCCCGGGGTGACGTCCGTCTCCGCGCTTCGAAAGCTCGACGGCGACGGGTTGCTTCGGTGCATGGTGGATTACGAATCGTCGCGGAGAGTTGAAGCGTCGTGCCCGACGCACGTCGTGGTCCCGAGCGGGAGCAAGCTTCCGGTGGATTACGGCGCGCCCGGCGGGACGCCGGTGCTGCGGGCGCGGTTGCAGGAGCTGTTCGGGATGACGGAGACGCCGAGGGCGGGCGCGAATAAGACGGTCGCGATGGAGGTGCACCTGTTGTCGCCGGCGGGTCGACCGGTGCAGGTGACGACGGATCTGAAGTCGTTCTGGGCGAACGCGTACCACGACGTCGCGAAGGAGATGCGAGGGCGGTATCCGAAGCACTACTGGCCGGAGGATCCGACGACCGCGGAGGCGACGAACCGCGCGAAGCCGCGGAAGACGAAGTGAGCGCGGTAGCTTTGATAATATTAGGGTTCCTTTCAGAGATCTGAAAAAGGGGCGTCGCAGTTTGAACCGCGCGACCGCTCCTCGCCCGCACGCGCGACACGACGCGATCTCGAAGAAGAACCGGAAGACGATCCCGAAGAAGAGCCAGAATAAGTACGAAGTAGTGACACACGAGCGACCATTTCACGGCACGCTGCAAGGCGCGCGCGTCTCCGCGCCTCCAGCGAAGCTCGGGGACGCGTCGACGATAGACCTCCTCGCGTCGCGACGCGAGGAGTTGTTTCTCCCTTCAGACCACCCGTACCACCCCTCGAATCTCGTCATCACCGACCCCGAGCGCGTTCGCGCCCTTCGCGATGCCGCCTTGAAGAACAACGACGCGAACGCGTCCTGGACGCTCGCGTGTCACTACTTCGGGACGGGACGGAAAGAGGTACCGGCGGAAATTTTAGAGAAACTCCGCAAGGACTACGCAGACCAGAACGCGTCAAAGTTGTGGTTGGACTCCGCCATGCCTCCCTCTCCCGGCCCTGACACGAACCCGTCCGCGATGCACGTGCACTTCGAAAGACTCGCGGCGGAGCTCGGGCACGTGGAAGCGCAGTTCCAGGCGGCGAACCAGTTTGGCGAGCACCGTGAGGGAAGCGACGAGTACGAGTCGCTGACGACCGAACAACTAGCTTACGCTCGCGAGCTCTACGAACTCGCCGCGGAAGCGGGGCACCCTGGGGCGATGTACCGACTCGGTCTCGCGTACGGGCGCGGCCGCGGGGCGCCACAGAGCAACGAGAAGTCGCTTCAGTGGTACGAGAAGAGCGCGGATTACGCCGAAGATCACGAGTTGAAAGTGGCGGCAGCGACGAACGCGGGTAGGATGCACTTGGTGTCGGAGGGTATCCCGCGTGATTACGAGAAGGTGAGACGGTACTTCCAGATAGCGCTCGACGGCGACCCGGACGACTCCGTAGCGCTGCACGGTCTCGAAATCGCAGAGAGAGCGCTCGGTGGAGTAGGGAGCACTGCCGTGACCACGAGGATGCCCGATGGTTCAGTTCTACTACAGTATTCTGAATGTACCATATGCTAAACTTGGACGACGATTTTTGTCAACCCAGTGGCGTGAAGATGTCGAGGGCGGGAGACGAAGAGTGAGAGATAACGACGACGACGAACAATTGCGCGAATGGACATACGGGCAGACGAACGCGGAAGAATTCGAGAACACGCGGAGACGGCGACGGGAACAGCGCGAGGGCAAACGAAATGATACGAAATGAATCGCGCGCAAACATTTCTCGCGCGCTCACTCCTCCTCCTCCTCTTCCTCGTACGCCGCCCACAGGTCGTCCTCGTCCGGAATCGCCACCGCCGCCGCCCTCGACGTCGTCCCCTCTTCCTCCTCCGCGTCGTCCTCCACCGCGATGCCGCCCTCGCGCCGGATCCCCCCCAGCCTGAGCACCGCGCGTCCTTCCTCCTCGGACGCTTTCAAGTCCACCTCGCCGTCGACGACCCAGTCCAGATCCCCCGCGGGGTCCACGAGTCGCTGCGTCACGCGCCAGATGCCGTCCTCGAGCGCGTTTCCGTCGTCGTCCTCGTCGCGAAGGTCGAAGTACTCCGGCGCGCGCGCGTCGTGCGAGACGTCGAGAGACGCGTGCGATCTCCAGTACGGCTCGATCTGACCCCAAAGCTCCTCCGCGGCCCACGGCTTGTCTCGGCCCGTCGGAGGGAGATACTTCGCGAGCTCCGCGATGTCTTCCTCCTCGCTGTCGGACACGAGCTGCGCCCATCGGAACGCGCCGTTCCGCACCATGACGCGGAACGCGCGCGACTGTATGAACCGCCCGGGGGGTTCCGCGAGCGCCTTCGCCTTCGCGGCGGCGGATCCTTCAACGCCTCCCACTCGTCGATGAGCGAGCTGTCCACCTGCCGGATGCTCTCCCCGAGCCACTCCTCGAGGTCGTTCACGCCCTGAGACTTTAAGTTCTCCGGGACGTTCTGCACCAGAGATTTGTACGCGTCCGTGAGGTATCGCAACACCGCGCCTTCGCTTCGGTTCAGCCCGTGATGCACGACGTACTCGTTGAAGCTGAGCCCGAGGTCGTACATCTCCCGCGCGATCGACTTGCACTTCAGCGACTCGTTCCCGACGTACGGGTGATTCTTTTGGAACGGCTCGTACGCCGCCTCGAGCTCGTCCTCGAGCGGACGCGGGTAGTCCATCGTCTCTATCGTCTTCATTCGGTCGTCGTACTCCACGCCGTCGTTTTTCATCGACGCGATGGCGCGGCGTTTCATTCGGTTCACCTGCGCGTACGTCACCGCCTGAGGCGTGTCCAGGACCGCCTCTAAGACGGAGAGAACGTCGAGCGCGTACGCTTCGTCGCGGAGGCGGCTGCGGCTTTCGCCGTACTTCCGCAGAAGCGTTGGGAGAAACTGCACGGCGAACAGCGACAGCGGCTGCGTCAGCGAAAATTGGTCTTGAAGGTCGAACCCCAACGTCACGGACCGCCCGCCGACGTCCATCGTCCCGGCCTCTTGAATGATCCCCGCGTCTCGCAGCGATCGGTACATCGTGATCGCGCGCTTTTGATGCCTCCTGCGACGTATCAGCGGCTCGTGGTTCCTGACTAAGAGGTCATACAGCGACTTTTTTCCGTCGCCGTACCGCGACAGCACCGCGAGGAGCATCCCGTGCGTGACTTCGAACGAGGAGTCTAACGTCTCCGGGGAGGACGTTTCCATCCTCTTAAACGTGTCCGCGTTCCACTGCACGAACCCCTTCTCCGGAGGTTGCGATTTCTTAATCTTCTTCGCTTTCTTTCCCGATTTCTCCGCCGCCGCCGCGGCTTTCGCCTCGGCGCGTTTATTCTCCACGACGTGCGCCGGGGCTTGGCACCACACGTGTCCCTCGTCGTCGAACCCTCTTCGCCCCGCGCGCCCGGCGATCTGCTGAAACTCGCGCGTGCTCAGCAGCCGCACCTTATTGCCGTCGAACTTGCACAGCTGCGTGAATAAGACGGTCCGGATCGGAACGTTCACGCCGACGCCCAACGTGTCCGTCCCGCACACGCACTTCAGCAAGCCCTTCCCCGCGAGCTTCTCCACGAGGAGCCTGTACTTCGGAAGTAGCCCGGCGTGATGCACGCCGACGCCGTGGGATATGAACCGTCGCAACTCGTTCCCGACCGGGGTGTCGAACTTAAACCCGCGCATCTCCTCCGCGATCGCGGCTTTCTCGTCCCCGGTGAGCGTGATCGACGAGCACAGATCCTGCGCGCGCTCGTTGGCGGAGCGCTGAGGACCATTCCACACAAAAAATGTTCACCGGTCGGTCAGTTGAAAAGGGACGCGATCAAATGTTGAAACTGAGCGATGGGTGAAACACGTTTGCAATATATGAACGCACCTGCGTGAAGTTGACGACGTACACGGGTGCTTTTTTTCGCTCCACGATCTCCTGGATGCTCTCCAACAGCGGCGTCTCGCGGTATTCGAACGCGAGCGGGACCGGCCGCTCCGCGTCCGACCCCACGATCGCGCACTCCCTCCCCGCGGCGTTCTTCGCGAGTAACGCCTGAAACTTGGACGCGTCGCCGAACGTCGCGGACATGAGCAGGAACTGATCGACGAGGCCCGTTCGTTCCGCGCGAAGCGACGTCGGGGCGGAGTCGCGAGGCGTCAGTTGAAGTCGAAAGGCGTCGAGGCGCGTCGGGATTGAAGAAACCGCGGCGTGGGCGGAGAGAAACGACCGCCGGGAGAGAAAGTCCTTAAGGATCGGCGTGCACCGCGCCGACGCGGTCGTATGGGGACCAGTGCGAGGACGCAGAACGCGCCTGCGCGTCCGGCAGCTCCACCATCGGCACCTGCCATGCCCACCCGCGGTCTCTGTCGCCGTAGTAATGAAATTCGTCGGCGACGATCAGCCCGCAGTCGAGCTCGCGCCCGCGCCGCAGCGCCGCGTTCGCGAGCACCTCCGCGGTGCAGCAGATGATGGGTGCGGTCGGGTTCACGGACGCGTCGCCCGTGAGGAGCCCGACGTTTTTCGCTCCGAAATCGCCGACGAGCTGAAAGAATTTCTCCGTCACGAGCGCCTTGAGCGGCGCGGTGTACCACGCGGCGTCGCCTCTCGCGGTCGCCGCCGCGATCGCGGCGGTCGCGACGAGCGTCTTCCCGCTCCCCGTGGGCGTGGTCAGCAGGACGTTGTTACCCTCGCAGAGCTCCATGACGGCCTCGTCCTGCGCGTCGTACAGCTCGACGTTTTTCGTCTCCGTCGCCCACTCCACGATGGCTTCGTAGAGCGCGTCGGCCGCTCCCGCGTCGTCGCCGAGGTCGATGATCTTCCGCGTGAGGCTTCCCACGGACGCGGCCGCGGCGTCGATGGCGTCTTGTCTCTCCGGGAGGTCCTCCGTGCCGTCGACCATGAGGGGCGGCGGCGCGGAGGAAGACGGACTCGCCGTCGCGGCCGGCGGTGGCGGTGCCGTCGTCGCGCGTCGCCGTCGCGCGCCGACGACGGAGGATCCGCGGCGCGCGAGCGCGGGGTGGCGCGCGGCGAGCGCGGGTCTCGATCGCGCGGCGGGCCTCGCGGCGGCGGCGGCGGCGACTCGCGCCGCCGCCGGCGTCGAGGCTGCCGTCGTCATCGCGCGCGTCGCGCGTGTATCGCCTCTCGAGGCACGACGACGACAGAGGGATGTCGCTGTCGTGGCGGCCGCGATCACGGGAAACACGTTCGCCGAATTATTCCGAGATGCGTACGCCGCGTACTCGTACGCGATACATTCGTATGTGTTTCAGTCACAATTTCCAAAGAATTCCGCCACACTGGCGAGTATCCTACATGACGTAGCGAGAAACGCCTCGGCGCGGCTCCCGTCGTCACACACTCACGCGCCCTCCCTCGCACGCTTCATGAGGCATGAACTTCCCGACCTTAAGGGTGCGCCGTGGACCGAGTCGGAGGATGATACTCTCGTGCGCCTCCAGGTGCGCGCGACGCGACGCCACCTCGCCCGCGCGCCGCGCCTCGCTCGCTCGCTCGTTCCTCGGTCAACTCAATCGATCCCCGTCGTCCGCTCGCCCGCGCGCAGGCTAAACACGGCAACCGCTGGGCGGCCGTCGCGGACGAGTTCCCCGGCCGCACCGGTCAGCAGTGCGCGCAGCGGTGGCGGCACAAGGTCAACCCGTCGATTCGCAAGGACAAGTGGACCGAGGACGAGGACGTGCTGGTGCGCGCCGCGGCGCTCGTCGCGCGTCGACTGCGGAGAAATACCACGACATAACGCTCCCCGCGGCTCGCGCGGTCCTGTCGCGCGACCTCCCCGCCGCGCGCTCATCATCGCCTCTCGTCCCCCCTCCCCGTCCTCGCGCGCAGCTTCACGCTCTCGTTGAGAAGCTCGGGACGCGATGGGCGCACATCGCGGAGTCCATCCCGGGACGCACGGACCAGCAGTGCATGGGCCGCTGGCGACGCCACCTCGACCCCAAGGTGAAGCGCGACGCGTGGAGCACGAAAGAAGACCGCGCGCTCGCGGAGCTGAAGCATCAGCACGGCACGAACTGGAGCGCGATCGCCAAGTCGCTCTCGAATCGCACCGCGCAGCAGTGCCGCGCGCGATGGTTCCAGGCGCACTTCACCGGGCGCGCGTATTTCGTCGACGACGACGACGGCGGCGACGCGGCGGGATCGGCGGCGTTGCGACCCGCGAAGCGCCGAGACGCGATCGAGAGAGAGATCGACGCCGCGAAACGCGCCGCCGCGGCGATCGGGAAGACGCACCGCCCGAACGGCGCGAAGGCGCTGAAGGAGAAGAGCAAGTCCAAGTCGTCGTCCCCGGCGTCGTCCCCGGCGTCGTCCGGCGGGAGCGTCGGGAAGAGGAAGCGCGAGACGACGACGACGACGACGATGACGACGACGGCGCCGCCGCCGGCGCCGCTCGTCGTCGAGTCCTCGTCCGCGCCGGAGCCTCAGAGCGCGCTCGCGACGCCCGCGTTCGCGTTCGGCGACGGCGTCGCGACCTCGCCGCCGCCGCTCCGCACGAAGCCGCCGCCTCGCCCGATGGGCATCGCGCGCCAGGTGTCCCTCCCCGTGGAGATCGGCGAGGCGCTCCGCGGCGCGTCGTCGGAGAGTCGCGGCAATCGCGGCGGCGGCGGCGGCGGCGGGTTCCTTCGCCGGCGGAGCTCCGGCGCGCTGCCGCCGCACGTCCTCGAGGCGATCACCGAGTCCGCGGCGTTGACGGCGCCCAGCGCGTGCGCGGGCCCCACGATCGGGTCGCCGCTGACGTCGCTGAACAGCGGGGACTGGACCGCGATGCTCGCGTCCATCCCGAGCATCACCGCGGCGGACGTCGCGGCGTTCGCGGAGATGCTTCCGGCGCCGCCGGGGAACCTGGGGGCGGGCGCGGCGGCGGCGGGCGCGGCGCCGCCGCCGGCGATGTCGATGTCGATGTCGATGTCGATGTCGACGCGTCGGGAAGGCGGCGTGCGCGCGGGGGGGTTGGCGCGACAAGACAGTCTCCTGTCCGTCTGACCGACGACGACGGTCGAGACGCGCGACGCGTAGTGTACACTACGGGTATGTACTGTAGACTCCAGACGTCGACGGCGTCGAGCGAAGAAGACTACTGTAAATTCCTCGCCTCGAGCGCGCTGATGTGCTGTATCATATGTACTTTAAGAGAAGATGACCTCGTTTCATTTCTTTCTCGTTCTCGTTCGTCGTTATTCAACGTGTTATCTATCGAGTGACTCTGTCACGTCGTATGCTTCTAAATCTATCGCCGCTCGCCGCCGCCGCCGTCGATGTAGTCCGTGTAAAGACGCCGGATCAGCGTCTCGTCCCCGCGCACGCCGAGCTCGACGACGCGCGCCGACGCGCGCCTCGCCGCGCGCACGATCTCGCCGCCGCCGTCGCCGCCGCCGCTCGACCTCACCCTCGGCGCGTCGTTCGTCGGCTCCGCGCGCGCGAACCCCGCGTCCACCGCCGCGTTGGCGGCGGCCATCAGCCCCGCCGCCGCGGGCGCGCGAGATCGTCTCGCGTCGTCCCTCTCCCTCCGCGATTCTCGCGCCTCCGCCGCGACCGCGTCTCTCGCCGCGCGCGTCGCCGCCGCCGCCTCCGATCCGTCCGCGTCGTCCGTCGTCGTCGCCCACGCCGGCGCGGACGACCCGACGAGGCCCATGTTCGCGCGCACCGGAAGCACCGCGATGGCCGCCGTCGCCGCGGTGACGTGGGTGTGCACCACCTGCTCCGCGTCGCTCGTGACGCGCACCACCGTCGCGCGCTCGCACATCCCCATGCACTTCTTACCCGCGCACGACCACCCGGGCGGGAGGTTCTCTTGGACCGCGCGCATGACCGACCCCGCGCCCGCGCGGAGGCACGCCTTGCCGGTGCAGACCTCGACGCTCGATCGCAACGCGCACGACGGGCCCGCGAGGGGAATCGCCGGCGGCGGCGGCGTCGCGCTCGACGGCGGCGCCGCGGCCGCGGACGTCGTCGGAGGGAGGAACGAGGACGCGTCGAACTCGTCGCCGCTCTCGTCGATGAAGGTTATCGAACACGACGGCGACGCCGCGATGCACGCGTCGTCGTCGTCGTCGCACGGGCACGCGTCTTCGACGTCTTCGTCCTTTGTCCGCGCGGCGACCGCGGTCGCCGCCGCGAGCATCGCCTCCCACGCCGCCTTCCCCGATTTCTTGCCGCCCGTCTTCTTCTTCTTCAGCGCGTCCGCGGCGCCCGTCCGACGCGACGCGTCGTCGTCCGCGGACGATGCCGCGTCGGACGACGACGCGTCCCGTCCGCCGCTGGGCCACGACGGCCCCGCGGCCTCCGCGGTCGCGGCGGCGATCATCGCCGCGAACGCCGACGCGCCCGATCGCGGCGGCGGGTCCGGCGGCGACGACGACGACGGCGACGACGCGCCGCGCGTCTGACGCGACGACGCGGCGACGACGACGAAGCGCGTCGGACCACCGCGACCGCCGGCGCGACTTGTACTTATACGATCGCGCCGACCGGCGGTGGACGCGCACCGCGGCGCGGACCGTTCGGTCGCGCGACGCGCGCGCGGTGGGGGCGACGCCCCGCACCGCGTCGGCATCGGTTCGCACCGCATCATCGCGAGTCCGCGGTCATTCCGTGCGCGCGCGCCGCGCGTCCCTCCTCGCGCGCTGGCGTGTGTCGCGTTTCTCGAGGGCGTGTGTCCGTCAAATCCATTCGGCGCGCTTTATCCGCCGATCTTTTTTTTTTCACCCGCGACTCGGTTTCAAAATTTGGACCTCGACCGCGACGCCTTTCAACTGACCGCCACGCGCGATGCCTGAACCTGATTGGTCGAGCTCGACGAGATCCCACTGATGCACTGGCGAACGGAGAATGATGATCTCGAGACCTTTTCTCGAGACCTTTTTCGTTTCGTATCGTTTCGTTTCATTTCGTTACAAAACCCCTCTCGCGCCCTCATGCGATCGCGCGCTCACGCCGCGAGCTTCTCGAGCAGGTCCGCCTCCTCGTTGATGGGATTCTTCGCCTCCAACTTCACGAGCTCCAACGGCGTCTTCCCCGTCCCGTTCGTCGCCTTCGTGTCCGCGCCCTTCTCGAGCAACGCCCGCACCGCGAACACCTTCCCGTACCCGCACGCGTAATGCAACGGCGTGTTCTTCTTCTCGTCCACCGCGGTGAGGTCGCTGCTCGCCTCGACGAGGATGTTAAAAATCTCCTCGCCCACGTCGCCCTTCCCGAACGCAATCGCGTAGTGCAGCGGCGTGCGCTGCGACGAGTCGCGCGCGTTGACGTCCTTGCCAATCGCGATGAAGTCCTCGACGGCCTCGACGTCGCCGTACCGCGCGGCGTCGTGGAGCGTCTCCACGTCCGGCGTGGGCGCCGCCGCGGGGGTCTGCGCGGGGGTCATCCCGGGGACGTCCACGGGGACGTCGCCGCCGACGGCGGCGCGGATGGCGTCCTCGCCGCCGAGCTGAGACGCGTCGAAAGGAAAGTCGTCGAAAGGCGTTTGTTTATTAAAGGCGTCAGACGGAAGAATCCGTGAGGTATCGAAAGCAAAGCAGCGAGGGGTGGGAGGAGAGACGCGCGAAGTCACGGCGAAGTCCGTCCACAGGGAACGGCGCGCGTTCGATACCCGACGCGGTCGCGCGGGGACCGGCGAACGGTGCAAAAAGAACGCCGCGCGCACCTTTTCGTTGAGCTTCTTCAGAAACTCGGCGTCGTTGCTGTACTTCATCATCGCGCTCGGCCCGTTCTTCTGGACGTCCTCGAAGAACGGCTGAAAGTCCGGGTCGTCCTTCAGCGCCGCGATGCGCTTCTGCATGTCCGGGTTGCTGATCATGTTGTTCATCGCCGCCATCTGCTTCGCGACCATCGGATTGCCCATCATCCCTTGCATCTGCGCCATCTGCGCTTGCACCTTCTTCGCCGTCTCCGGGTCCTTCATCGCTTGCTCGTACGCGGCCTGGATCTCCTTGATCTTCTCCGGGTCCATGTTACCCATCATCCCGGCGAGGTTCGGGGGTAGGCCCGCGGAGCGGACTTGGAGGACGCCGCGCCGCGAGCGCGACGACGGCAGCCTTCCGTGCGCGGGCATCGTAATCCTTTTCGCGACGACCGACGGCGCCGTCGCGGTGGCCGGCGATTTCGTCGCCGCGCGCGCGCGCGTCGCGCCGACGCGCGCGCGGGCGGGCGCGACGACGCCCGCGGCGGAAGACGCGGAGATGGTCATGGACGCCATGAGGATCGGAGTGTCGTCGTCGTGTGCGTGGAGTTCGCGTCGTGCGCGCGCCGCGATGAGTGCGCCGTCGTCGTCCCGTGTCGTCCCGATGATACGCTCGCGCTCTTATCCGGTGTCGTCGCCGACACGACTGGGCAGCTGAGCGCGCTCGAGAGCTCTCCCGCGATCGGGCGACGTCAGCACGCGCGTCCGCGTCCGCGGCGCGTCGCGTCACACTCGCGCGCGCTCCCGACGGTCGTCGCACCTCGGCCCACACGCGCGTCACCGCACGCGCGAATCACGACGCCGCTTCGTCGCGCGCTTCATCGCGCGGTCGCGTCCCACCGAGGTCGCGCGTCTTCGTCGTTCCGAGCCCACGCCGAATCTCGGCTCCTCGCGCGCGTCGATCTCGTCGTCGATCCGACGTTCGAGGTTGTCGATCCGTCGTCGCGTCCGTCGGTCCTCCATCGCGCGATGGCGTCGTCCCGCGCGTGCATGACCCCCGCGGCGGTCGCGCGTCGCGCGCCCGCGGCGGCGCACCGCTCGTTCGCGTCGCGCGGCGTCGCCGCCGCGGCGTCCCGACGAAGCGGCGTCGGCGTCGGCGCGACCCCGACGATCCGTGCGCTGCACAGCCGCGCGGTCGCGTCGGAGATCGCGCCCGCGGACCTCGCGCCGCCGTCCGGCGCGGACCTCCACGGCTTCGAGCTCGTCCGCGAGGAGTACGTCGCGGAGTACGACGCGAAGGCGTTCCTGTTCAAGCATCTCAAGACGGGCGCGGAGGTCATGTCGCTCTCGAACGACGACGAGAACAAGTGTTTCGGCGTGACGTTCCGGACCCCGCCGGAGAACAGCACGGGGATCCCGCACATCTTGGAGCACTCCGTGCTGTGCGGCTCGCGGAAGTACCCGATCAAGGAGCCGTTCGTGGAGCTCATCAAGGGGTCGCTGAACACGTTCCTGAACGCGATGACGTACCCCGATCGCACGTGCTACCCGGTCGCCAGCTGTAACCTTCAAGACTTCAAGAACCTTGTGGACGTGTACCTCGACGCGGTGTTCCACCCGAACTGCATGACGAACGAGAAGACGTTCTTACAGGAAGGGTGGCACTACGAGCTGGACGATAAAGACGCGGAGATGACGTTCAAGGGCGTCGTGTTCAACGAGATGAAGGGCGTGTACTCGTCCCCGGATTCGGTGCTCGCGACGGCGTGCCAGCAGGCGTTGTTCCCGGATAACACGTACGGCGTGGACAGCGGCGGCGACCCGCGCGTCATTCCGGATTTGAGCTTCCAGGAGTTTCAGGAGTTCCACGGGAAGTTTTACCACCCGAGCAACGCGCGGATGTGGTTCTACGGCGACGACGACGTCTCCGACCGCCTGAAGCTCTTGAACGATTTCCTCGACGAGTTCGACAAGAAAGACGTCGACTCCTCCATCGCCACGCAGCCGTTCTTCACGGAACCGAGGCGCGTCGTCAAGTCGTACATCGCGGGCGAGGGCGAGGAGCAGCAGAAGTCGTTCGTGCAGGTGAACTGGCTCCTGAACGACGGCCCGTTCGACGTCGAGACCGGGCTCGCCGTCGGCTTCCTCGATAACCTTCTCCTCGGCTCCCCCGCGGCGCCGCTGCGAATGGCGCTGGAGGAGTCCGGCCTCGGCGAGGCCATCGTGGGTTGGGGTCTCGAGGACGAGCTTCGTCAGCCGACGTTCGCGATCGGTCTCAAGGGCGTCGCGAAAGAGGACGTTCCCAAGGTGGAGGCGTTGATCGAGGCCACGATCGCGAAGATCGCGGAGGAGGGGTTCACGCGAGAGGCGATCGACTCCTCCGTGAACACGATCGAGTTCAGCATGCGCGAGAACAACACCGGGCGGTTCCCGCGCGGTCTGTCGCTCATGCTGCGGTCTCTGAGCGCGTGGCTGTACGAGAAGGATCCGTTCCAGCCGCTTCGGTTCGAGGGCCCGCTCGCGGACCTCAAGGCGAAGATGGCCGCGGGCGACGTCTTCAAGCCGCTGCTGAAGAAACTGTTGATCGACAACGCGCACAAGGTGACCGTGGAGTTGAACCCGGACGCGACGCTCGCGTCGAAGCAAGAGGCGGACGAGAAGACGCGGATCGCGGAGTACCGCGCCGGTCTGTCCCCGGAGGACATCGAGAGGGTCGTCGCGGAGACGGAGGAGCTGAAGACGTTGCAAGAGACGCCGGACTCGCCCGAGGCGACGGCGTGCGTTCCCACGCTCGAGATCGGGGACATCCCGAAGACGTCCAAGGCGATCCCGAGCGAGACGTCGTCCATCGGGGAGACCACGGTGCTGACGCACGATCTGTTCACGAACGACATCCTGTACGCGGAGCACCTCATGGTAAGCGAGCGGCGCGCGCGCGGCGGCGGCTTCGCGACGACGCTTTCGAGTCGATCCGTTTTTCGTTTCGTTTGGTTTCGCGCTGTTTTTCTCGGACGCCCGGACGCGCGGACGTGTGCACCATATACCACGCCCGCGGTCGTGTTTCGCTGAAAAGTGGGCGATCGACCGCGGGCACATTAAGGGGTGCTAGATCACACGTAGGCGCTGCTATAATGCGGCGCGTCGGGAGTCTCACCCGACGCCCGTTTCGCTGCGGCGTCACATCCGTCGACGGCGCGTCTTTTTCTCTCTCCTCTCTCTCATCGACGCACGACCCGCGCGCGTGACCTAACCTAACCCCGACTCCAACACCAACGATCGATCAACCCAACAGGACCTCCACGCGGTCCCCATGGACCTCATGCCGCTCGTCCCGCTGTGGTGCCGCGCGATGCAGCGCATGGGCACGAACAAGCGGGACTTTGTCGAATTCGACCAAACCATGGGCGCGCAAACCGGCGGGTTCTCCCTCTCCCCCTTCACGTCGTCCATGCGCGGCAGCGACGACGTCGCCGCGTACCTCATGCTCCGGGGCAAGTGCACGTCCGCGCAGTCCGGGATGATGCACGACCTCATGACGGAGATGCTCCTCGACGCGAAGCTCACGGATAGGGACGTCTTCAAGCAACTCGTGAACGAGTCGCGCACCGGGATGGAATCCAGGGTCCAAGCCGGCGGGCACTCCGTCGCCGCGGGCCGCCTCGACGCGCAAGACTCCGTCGCCGGGTACGTCAGCGAGCAGCTCGGCGGGCTCGCGCAGCTGGAATACCTCAGAGCGCTCGCGAAGAGGGTGGACTCGGACTGGGACTCGGTCGTCGCGGATCTGGAGAAGATTCGCGCCGCCGTCGTCCAACGCGCGGGGTCGGTGACGAATCTCACCGCGGACGCGAACACGCTCGACCGCGTGAACGCGTCCGTGACCGGGTTCCTCGACGCCTTGCCCGCGACCGGCGTTGGGTCCGCGACCGAGCCGTGGTCGCCGTCGCTCGTGCTGCCCCCCGTGAACGAGCTCATCACGGTGCCGACGCAAGTCGGCTACGTCGGGAAAGCCGCCAACTTGTACAAAGCCGGGTACGACCTCCACGGCAGCGCGTACGTGGTGAACAAACTGTTGGGCACGACGTGGCTGTGGGACCGCGTGCGCGTCGTCGGCGGAGCGTACGGCGGCTTCTCCGACTTCGACTCGCACAGCGGCATGTTCACGTACTTATCCTACCGCGACCCCAACCTCATGAAGACGGTGGAAAATTACGACGGCACCGTGGACTACCTCAAATCCCTGGAGATCGGCGGCGACGAGCTCACCAAGGCGATCATCGGCACGATGGGCGACATCGACGCGTACCAGCTCCCGGACGCGAAGGGGTACACGTCGCTCATGCGTCACCTTCTGAAGGTGTCGGACGAAGAGAGACAAGAGCGTCGCGAACAAATCTTGTCGACGAGCCAGAAGGACTTCAGGCGCGTTCTATACACTGGTTCCCATACGACCCCGTTCGCGTGGTGGACGCCGATCCTTAAGGACTTTTCCCGGTGTTTCTCTCCGCCCACCCCTCGCTTTCAATCCCCGACCTCGACGCCTTTCAACTCCAACTGACGCCTTTCAACTGCACCCCGACATTCGCTCGTATGGAACGACCCTCAGAGCCTTTGGCGAAGCGCTCGAGGCGACGCGCGCGCCGGGGGCCAAGGTGTGCGCGGTCGTGTCCCCGGAGGCGGCGGAGAAGGCGGTGAAGGAGCGACCGGATCTGGACTTCAAGGTGACGTCCGTGATGTGATCGGCGGTTTGGTCGGTCGGTCGGAGAGAGAGAGAGAGAGGGCGGCGGGGACGCCGTCCAGTCTGGCGGCGTCGCGCGGCGAAAATCATCAGACTGGAAGAAATTTTGCCATTGTTTAAAATTCGAACCCGACCACGACAATGAACGACAACTTCCCCGACCCCCCCGCCCTCGCGACCTCGCCGCGCGCGATGCCGAAAGCCGTCAAAGTCATCGACGTCGCGAAGAAAGCCAAGACCGCGAAGAAACTCGCGGCCGCGGAGAAGCTCAAGGCGCTCGAGGCTTCGATCGACGCCGCGTATGCCGTCGACCCGTCCGACGCGCTCGCGCCGTTCCTCGCGAAGCCGTTCGCGCGCGGCGACGTCCGCGTCGCCGTGACCCCCGCCGCGCCCGCGAACCTCACCGCGGAGGAGAAGAAGTGGATGTGGAGCCTGCTCGAGGCGAACATGAAGCCCGTGTACGAGGCGTCGAAGACGTGGGCGACGGAGGCCAGGGACAAGAGGCGCGAGATGGGTGAGGATGAGACGAGGTACCTCATCGCTCGCGACGCCTCCAGCGAGAACGCGGACCCGAACGCCGCGTCGCCCGCGGCGTCGTCGTCGTCGTCCGCGCGGTCGCCGCCGTTAGGGTTCGTGCACTATCGCTTCGTCGTCGAGGAAGACGTCGCGGTGTTGTACGTCTACGAGCTTCAGTTCGACGCGGCGGCGCGAGGGAGAGGGCTGGGACGGTTCCTGATGATGCTGTGCGAGGCGCTCGCGAAGAGAGCCGGCGTCGACGGCGTCATGCTCACCGTGCAGAAAGCGAACGAGGGCGCGATGAAATTCTACGCCAAGGCGAAGTACGACGTGTCGATCGTCTCCCCGTCCAAGGTTGACCCGTGGGCGAGCGACGAGTACGATTACGAAATCATGGCGAAGCTGTTCAGGCGCGTCCGCGTCCCGCCCGGCGGTCGTTTCTCTCCTCCCGCCCGCCCCTCGGTTTCGATCCCGACACCACACCGCGACGCCTCCATCGACGACTCCATCTGACGCGCCCCAAAACTCCTCCACCCCGACGTCGCCTCGTGTGGACCCTCGACTCTCGATCAGCGAGGACGCTAAGAGGACGCACGAGAAGCGGTCGCAGAGCGCGTGGAAGGAGAACAAGCAAAATTTCGAACACGCGGAGATGTTCGTGCACACAAACGCGGACGCGATCAACGAGAAGATGAAAGCCGCGACGATCGAGGCGGAGAAGGCGGAAGCGAAAGCGATCGAGGCGTGAGCGGCCGCGGCCGCGGCCGCGGTTTGGTTGGATCGGGCTGGGTTGGCGTCTAATGTGATTCGATCGATCGCGACGGCGTCATCGCCAGAGCTACGTTTTATTACTCGCGTCGTCGCCGCGCCGTCGTCAGTCCTTGTCCTTCTTCGAGCTCTTCGACTTCTTGGACGACTTCCGGTCGTCCTTGTCCCTCTTCCGCTTCTTCTCCTTCGGCGTCTTCGGCTCTCGCGCGGCGCGCTTCTCCTCGCCGCCGCCGCCGCCGCGCGCCTCGTCCCCTTCGTCGTCGTCGTCGTCGTCGTCGCCTTCGCGCCTCCCCCCCGAGCCCGCCGCACCCCTGACCTTGCGCATCAGCGTGACCCGCCGCGTCACCGCGCGCGCGGTCTCCAGCCCGTTCGATCCGTCCCTCGCCGCGCGCACGATCGACAGCGTCTCCGCGGCGCCCTTCCCGTCCTCGACCATCCTGTACTTCTTCCCTCTCGCGGTCTTGAACTCGTCGACGACGACGCCGACGGCGTCGTCGTCGTCCGCGACCGTGAATCGACACCCGCGCAGGTCCCTCGCGGACGTCCCCGCGGGGGCTTGGATCACCCACACCTCGTCGTCGTCCTCGAGCTCGAAGGCGGCGTGGCGGCGGAACGACGCGGGAGCGAAGTCGGCGGGGGGGTCGTAGCACCCCGGGCCGCTCATCGTGCCGGCGCGGCGGCGATGTGGCGGCGCTCGCGGAAAAAGTGTTCGCTGACGATGACGGCGCCGGCCGAGAAAACTTCACTTGACGACCGATCTCGCGCCGCCCGTCCCTCGCGCATAACGACCGACGCCCACCCCCGCGCGTCGCTCACTTCACTCGCGTCATGGCGCCTTCGTCGATCTCGTGGCGCGCCGCCGTCGCGGCGCTCGTCGTCGCGATCGCGGCGATCGCGCCGTCGCCCGCGGCGGCGATACACGCGGATCAAGTCGGGAGCTACGACTGGCACCGATCGTTCTTGGGCGACGCGACGCACGCCGCGTTCGCGGGATCCGCGGACCGAAGACGCGCGTTCATCGCGACGGACCAGGGCGCGATCGCCGCGGTGTCCATGAAGACCGGCGACATCGGTGCGTCCCTCGCGCGTCCGCCCGCCGAACGATCCCTTCGCGTCGCGTCGTCCCCTCGATCGTTCGAGATCCTACCGTCCGTCCGTCGCGCGCGCTAGGGCAAAGCGAGCGACGGCCGTCGATCCAACCTCCTCGCGATCGCGCGCGCCTCGACGCCCGCGCGCCCTCCCGCCGACCCCCCACCCCCCGTCGTTCCCCTCCCTCGCAGCGTGGCGCCAAGTCCTCGAGCGCGGCGACGTCGTCGACAAGCTCGTCGTCGCCTCCAAGATGCTCCTCGCGCTCTCGGGCGGCGGCAAACACCTGCGCGCGTACTCGATGAAGGACGGCGAACTCCTGTGGGAACGCGTCGCGTTCACCGCCGCGGCGCCGAGCGCGGACGCCGCGAAGGAGGCTGCGCTCGACGCCGGGATCGACCTGCTGCCGCTCAACGAGGACGTCGACGGCGACGGCGCCGACGACGTGCTCGTGCTCGCGCGAGGCAGAGCGCAGCTTCGGTCGACGGCGGACGGCGGCGTCGCGTGGGAAAGCGACGCGGCGGGTGAATTCGGCGGCGGCGAGATCGCTCGCATGCAGCGCGTCGTCGTCGCGACCGCCGCCGCCAACGAGAAGGTCGCGATCGCGATCGGCGTCACGGAGGACGACCACCGCGCGTGCGCGGTGGAGATGAACCTGAAGACGGGCGCGACGCTTCGAAAGCAGTGCGGCGGCGCGGGCGGGCTCGCGCCTCCGGGGGGCCCGGGCGCGGGCGCCGCCGGCGCCTCCCTCGCGGTCAAGTCCGGGGGCGACAACGGCGATAAGGTCTACGCGCTGACGACCGCGAACGACGGCGCGAAGCTCGCGGTGATCGACGTCGCGAAGCTGCTGCAGGGGAAGCGCGGCGCGACGACGCTGAGCGACGCGCCGGCGGAGGTGGGCGGCGGTTTCCGCGGCGGGGTCGCCGCGATTCGCGGCGGCGACGGCGAGGCTGACGCGGCGGCGCTCGCCGCCGGCGCGGCGACGCTCCTCGGCGACGCCGGCTGCGCACTCGCTCGGCTCACGGACGCCGGCGCCGTCGAGATCGTGCGCGCGTGGGGGGTGACGACGGGCGCCGCCGGCGGAGGTAACGCCTGCGCTGCGGCGGTTTCGCCGGCGGCGACGGCGCTCGCGGGCGTCGTCGTCGGCGCCGTCGTCGTCGACGCGAAGACGAACGCGGCGTCCACTTCGATCATCTCGCTCGAGACGGGCGCGGTCGTCAAGACGACACCGCCGGTGCGCGGGTACGCGCCCGCGGACCACGGGGTCGTGAAGCGCGCGTGGCTGTCCTCCACGGGCGCGGTGTTTTCTACGCTGGTCGTCACGGAGGACGCGACGCTGTCCGCGCACGGCGGCGCGGAGGAAATCAGAGGCGAGCGGCTCTGGTCTAGGGACGAGTCTCTCGCGCTCGCGGGCGAGGTTTTCTTCGCGAAGCTCCCGCCGCCCAAGTCCGCGGCGGCGGCGGCCGCGGACGACCTGCGCGTGAAACCGTCGTTCGCGGAGCGTTACAAGACGCAGGTTTTGGCGCTCAAGGCGCGGTTTAACCAAGCCAAGCAGGAGGACATCGAGACGCTGACGGCGTTGCGACGCGGCAGAGGCGCGAAGCTCCTGCCGACGCGCGACCTGAAAGGCCTGCGCCAGCAGATCATCGCGCTCGCGCCCTCGGGCGCGATCACGTCGCTGCACAACGGCGACGGCCGCGTGTTATGGCGGCGGTTCCTCGGCGGCGGTACAGCTGGCGGCGGCGAATACTCGTACGCGTCGATCGAGAAGTGGCGTCCCACGGGCGACCACGCGCACGACAGCGAGCACGCGCTCGTGCTCGGCGTCGACGAGCGTAACGACCGCACGCGCGCGGTCGTCGTGGACCTGTACACCGGCGCGATCGAGAGCGACGTGGTTTTGCCGTTCGCGACCGCGCATTATCTCCCGTTGCCGTCGGCGGCGGCGGCGGCGGATTCCAAGACGCACGAGGCGTCGGCGGCGCTGCTCGTGGACGCGGCGGGTGCGTCCGCGACGGTGTTCCCGGACACCGAGGAAGCGCGCGTCGCCGCGCACGTCGACCGCGGCATCGTGTCGTTCTTCACCGTGGATCAGAGCGCGAACGAGATTCGCGGCTACGCGCTCTTGCCGTCGTCGGCTTCCGCCGCGGAACCGAAACCGTCGTCGGCGGAGGCGTCGGCGTTTCCGTCGTCCTATCCCGTCGCGCAGACGTGGTCGTCGCTGTTCCCCCCCGAGAGCGGCTCCATCGTCGGGTACGCGTCGAAACCCTCCGACGAGGTCGTCCACTCGTGGACGCGCGTCCTCGGCGACCGCTCGACGCTGTTCAAGTACCTCTCCCCGAACGTCATCTTCGTCGCCGCGTCTCCGACGACGTTCGACGTCGCCGGCGCGGGCGACGCCTCCTCGGACGCGTCGCTCGCGTCCTTCGTCCTCGTGCACCTGATCGACGCCGCGACCGGGCGCGTGCTCTACCGCGTCAAGCACCCGGAGGCGCGCGGACCCGTCCACGCGGTCGTGTGCGAGAACTGGGTCGTGTATCACTACTACAACACGCGCGGTGGGAGATTCGCGATGAGCGTCCTCGAGATGTTCGACGACGCGGAGCACCGAAAAGGGCTCGCCGTCGGCGAGCTGATGCGGAGCTCCATCTTCGCGGGGGGCAACGACACGGAGACGATCTCGTCGTTCGCGCCGCCGCCGCTTCGAATCATGGGTCAGAGTTACTTCGTTCGACCGGCGGCGACGATGATGACGAGCACGTACTCGATGAAAGGGGTCACCGCGCATCAAGTGCTGATGGGCACGGCGACGGATCAGGTTGTGGCGTTGGATAAAAAGTTTTTGGATCCGAGGCGTCCGTCGCGGAAGCCCACCGCGGAGGACCGCGAAGAAGGGCTCGTGCCGTACCAGGAGGTGCTGCCGATCTTCCCGCAGAGTTGGGTCACGACGAGGCATCAGGTGGCGCGGTTGAGAGGGATAAAGACCGCGCCCGCGTCGCTGGAGAGCACGGTGTTGTGCGTCGCGCACGGGTTGGATTTTTTTTACACGCGGCTGCACCCGTCGCGGAGCTTCGACACGCTGGACGACGAGTTTTCGTACTTGCTTCTGATCGCGACGTTGGCCGCGCTCGCGGTCGGCGCGTTCGTGACGCACGGGATGGCGTACTCGAAGGACCTGAGCCGGAAGTGGAAGTGATCATGGCGAGCGGAGTTTTGACAAAAAACGCAGACTAAAATTCCATAGGGCCCTTTTACGTACGGTACTGCGTCCACGCGCGCCTCGTGTTCCGCGCGGTCGGTACACCACACAGCCCGCCTCTTGGCGCGATCGCGCTCGCCGTCGGCGCGGCCGCGTCGCGGTCGTCGTCACACCTCGAGTCGCGCCGCACGCGTGCTCGAGTCGTCGTCGCTTGCGAACACCCCGTCCTCGAGCCGCGGTCGCGTCGCGCGCGGTCGCTCGAGCGCGCGCGCGTTCGATCTCGCGCGTCGATCGGCGACCGCGCGCGGTCCGCGCCGGCGCGAGGGGCGAGATCTTGGACGGGCGGGAGAATCGCGCCGTCATGTCCGACGACGACGCCGCCGCGCCCGCCGCGGCGCCTCCCGAGGACGCGCCGCCCGCCGCGACGGAGAAGACCGAGGACGCGCCGCCCGCGGTGAAGGCGGAGCGCGCGGACGCGGACGACGACGGCGACGACGACGACGACGACGACGACGACGACGCGCCCGGGTCGCCTGTCCCCCCGGGATCGCCCAAGGCGCCGTCGTCCTCGCCGCCGATGGCGGACGACGACGACGACAGCGACGACGACGACGGCCCGGTCGTCGCGCGCCGACGCCAGCGCGGCGCCGTCACCGTCGACGACGACGACGACGACAGCGACGACGACGACGAGGACGACAAGAGGCGGAAGAAGCGCAAGGCGATGGAGCTCGACGAGGACGATTACGACCTCCTCGAGGACAACCTCGTGACGGGATTCACGCGCAAGGAGAAGAAGAAGCGCATCGGGAAGAAATCGGAGAAGGACAAGGCGGCGGAGAAGGCGGCGAAGAAGGGCGGCGACAAGCCGAAGACGATGGCCGAGATGGAGCGCGATCTCTTCGGCGGCTCGGACGACGAGGAGCTCGAGGAGGAGGACGAAGACGACGACGTCTCCAAGGAGAAAAAAATCAAACCCGCCGTCGTGAAGGATGAAAAAGACTTCGTGGACTACGACGACGAGGACAGCGAGGACGAGTTCGCGGACTTCATCGAGCGTGAGGAGGGCGAAGGCCCGAGGCCGAAGAAGATCAAGTCGCACGTGCCGGGCGTGCGGAGCGACCAGCTGCAAGACGCGTTCGACATCTTCGGAGACGTCGGCGAGCTCCAGGCGATGTTCGCGCAGAGGGACCGGGGCGACGACGAAGGCGACCTTGGCGAAGGGTTCGACGAAGAGAGCGAGTACGAGACGGACGAGGAGGAGGACGACGGCGTCGCGCTCGAGGACGAGGGCGACGACGCGCTCGATCGCCCCGATAAGAAGAAGAAACGGCGGCGAAGAAGAAAGACGTCTGCGCGATCCGCGGCGGCGGGCCGCCCCGGGCGCGGGTCCTGGCTGCACGCGTTCGAGCCGTCCGTCGTCCGCGAGCAGATGCTCACGGCGAAGGACGACGAGATCCGAGAGACGGACTGGCCGGAGCGCATGCAGCTCGACGCGAGAGTGACGCCGTTCAAGAAGGAGGACGCCGCCGCCGAGGCGAAGTGGATCTTGGATCGCCTCATGGGCGTCGGCAGCGTTCGAGACGCGCCGACGTTCGGCGGCGAGCTCCTCCTTCGCGGGTGGGCGGACGACGAGTCGCAGGACGAGCACGAGGACCGCGTGAGGAACATCGAGGAGAACGAGCGCGGGAACCTCCCGAAGGAGGAGGCGGAGGCGGCAAAGGCGGCCATCGCGGATCTGCTGTGCATGACGCACCTCGAAGGGCTCGAGATCGCGTTCATCGCGCAGAACCTGAAGGATCGCGTCGCGCCGCTGCTGCGCGGGCGGCGCGACGACTCGCGCCCGCCGCCGCGCGACTCGAACCTCGCGGTCCTCGAGCGCAGGGTGCACCGACGCGACGTCCTGCACGAGGTTTTGGAGTGGGATAAACGACACGCGCGCATGACGCGGAGAAAGGCGGAGCTCTTGCGAAAGTTTGGAGGCGTCGTCGAGGTGTTGGGGGACGATCACCCAGACCTGGACGAGCTCGCGGCGCTCATGAACAAGTGCGAGGACGCGCGCGCGGAGGAGACGCTGGACGACGTCGAGGCGAAGCTCACGCTGCGGTTCGACGAGGAGATTCATCAGTTTCTCACGTCGGAGGCGAAGGGCGGCATCAAAAAGTCCGGCGCGGAGTCCACGCACGTTCGCCCGCTGAACCGCACGGCGTACGCGCACCACAGGAAGAAGGGCCTGCGCGACTTGCTCCCGATGTACGGCGCGACGCCCGCGGCGCTCGCGCAGTCGCTGAATTCCTACCGCCGAAACGCGGGGACGGAGAATCAAGTCGTCCCGGACATGATGCCCGAAGACGCCGCGTCGGTGTACGTCGGCGAAGAGACCGGGTACGGCGACGTCTCCGTCGTCCTGAAAGCGCTGACGCACGTCGCCGCGGCGGAACTGTCCGTGGAGCCGTCCGTGCGCGCGTGGATGCGCGTCGTCGTGCGCCGCAAGGCGCAAGTGTGGACGCAGCCGACGCCGAAGGGGACGATCGAGATCGATCCGTTTCACCCGCTCGCGCGCGTGAAGCGCCTTCAGAACAAGCCCATCTCCGAGTTCACCGGCACCGAGTTCGCGGCGGTGCTGCGCGCGTACGACGAGGGGCTCATCACGCTGAGAGTAGCGCTCCCGGAGAAGGTGATCGACGACGTCATGGCTGAGGCGGAACAGGCGTACCTCCTCGAAGACGTCTCCGAGATTGCCGACGCGTGGAACGCGCTTCGCAAGGACGCGCTGCACTTGGGACTGAAGAAGCACCTCGCGGTGTCGCTGACGAAGAGCGCGACGGTGCTGCTCGCGCGCGAGGCGATCGCGGAGGTGAAGCGCGAGTGCGGCGAGGCGCTGTGGCCGAAGATTTCCAACCGCCCGTGGGCGCCGGAGATTAAATCCACCGAGGAGTACCACGACGACGAGGTCGACGTCCGAGTCCTCGCCGCGGTGTGGGGTCCCGGCACGCCCGCGACGACGTTCGCGATGCTCGACGCGGAGGGTGAGCTCGTGGACTTCCTCGAGTGCCCGAACATCGCGGTGCGCGCCGCCGGGCCGTTCGCCGGGCAGTCCGCCGCGGGCCAACGCCGCGACGCCGACATGAACCGTCTCGTGCAGTTTATGATCGAACACCGCCCGCACGTCGTCGCCGTCGCCGCGTCCTCGAACGCGGGGATGAACTGCAAGTTTCTGCGGGAAGCCGCGAGGCAGGCTGTGGAGAAGATCGTCGAGGATCACGCGCGCGCGATCCCGGAGGAAGTGAACACGATCGAGGTGCACTTCGTCGACGACACGATTCCCGCGCTCGCGGGCGCGTCGGCGGCGATGCGAGAAGAACTCAGAGAGCACAAGGAGGAGGTGCGGCACGCGACGTGCGTCGGGCGGTACCTGCGCAACCCCGCGGGCATCGTCGCGGCGCTCGCGAGCGGCGGCGAGGCGGCGTCGCTGACGCTCTCGACGCTCCAGGACGCGCTCACGGAGGACGAGCGTCTCGCGGTGTTCACGCGAGCGCTCGCCGACGTCGTCAACCAAGTCGGCGTCGACGTCAACGCGTGCGTCGCGCACCCGTGGCAGCAAAAGGCGCTCAACTACGTCGCGGGCTTGGGCGCGAGGAAGGCGGCCGCCGTGGTCGCCGCCGTGCGCGCGTCCGACGGCGGCGCGCTGGAGACGAGAGCGGAGCTCGTGTACGAGCTCGGGATCGTTGGTCCGATCGTGTTTCGAAACGCGGCGAGCAGCCTTCGCGTCGTGGACGACGACATCCTGGACGCGACGCGGATTCACCCGGAGCGATACGCGCAGACGTTTGAAATCATCGCCAACGCGCTCGATTACGACCTCGAGCAGCTCAAGAAGGCGAGCAAGGCGGTGCAGCGAAAGACGGTCGAGCGCGCGCTCGATCCGGAGCACTGGGAGAAGTTCGCGGAGCTGGATCTTCGCGCGTACGCGGAGTACCTCCACGGCGAGGGCCAGGGGTGGATCTACCAGACGTTGAGAGAGGTGCGCGTGGAGCTCCACGAACCGTACGGAGACATTCGCGGGCCGTGGGAGCCCCCCACCGCGTGGGAGGAGTTCGCGCTCCTCACGGGCGAGACCGAGCACAGCATGTGCGAGGGGAAGATCGTGCAGTGCACGGTGAAGAAGCTCGTGCGGCCGAACCCGACGATGGGGATCAACGCGGAGGTGCTCGTGTCTCTCGAGAGCGGCGTCACGGGGAAGATTCAAAAGGAAGATTTATCCGATAACCACGTGAACCGCCTCGAGGACAAGGTGGCGGTCGGGCAGGTCATCTCCGCGCGCGTCAAGCCGAACGGGATCGACTACGAAGCTGGGGTGGTGCATCTCGCGTGCGCCGGGAGCGTGCTGTCGCGCGAGGCGACGCAGCAGTGGGAGGCGGAGAAGTGGGGCCGCACGCCGTACTACTCGCTTCAGGTGATGGACGGCGAGATTCCCAAACCGAAGAAGAAGAAGAGGCAAGCGTCGCGGCCGAGCTTCATTCACAGGAACATCAACCACCCGCTGTTCCAGAACGTCACCGCGCTGCAAGCGCAGGAGATTCTCAAGACGCAGGACATCGGCGAGGTGCTGCTGCGGCCGAGCAGCAAGGGGGTGACGCACCTCTCGCTCACGGTGAAATTCTACGACGACATGTACGTGCATCACGACATCAAGGAAGGGAAAAAGCCCGGCGTCGGTCACACCGCGAACCTCGCGCTGGGGTCCCCGCTCACCGTGGACGGCGTCGAGTACGAAGACCTGGACGAGGTGTACGCGCGGCACGTCGAGCCGATGGTGACGAACCTCAAGGCTATGATTCGCCACCGGAAATTCCGACGCGGGACGAAGAGAGACGTGGACCAGCGTCTCAAGGCGGAGATGGCGCGGCACCCGGACACGCGGCCGTACGCGCTGTCCGTGAGCTTCGAACACCACGGCGTGTTTTGCCTATCGTCCATCCTCAGCAAGAGCGGGAACGTGCATCACGAGTACATCAGCGTCAAGCCGGAGGGGTTTCGGTTCCGCCGGATGGAGTTCCCCACCGTGGATCGCATGCTCGCGTATTTCAAGGTGAATCCTCGCGCGCCCGTCGCGGCGCCCGCGGTCGAGCCGCCCCGTGAGGAGCCGCGGTACGACGCGTACCCGCCGAGCCAGTGGCAGCAGCAGCAGCCGCCGCCGCCGATGCAGAGCCAGTGGCAGCAGCCGCCGCCGCAGTATCAGCAGTATCAGCCGCCGCCGCAGTACAATCAGCCGCCGCCGGCGCCGCCGGGCGGGGGATGGGGCGCGCCGCCGGTGCACGCGTACCAGGGCGCCCCGCCGCCGATGCCGGGGGCGCCGCCGCCGATGCAGCCGCCGTATCACCAGCAGCAGCAGTATCAGCGGTACTGAGAACTGAGAGGCGAGCGAGACGGAGTGGAGAACTCCGCGGAGAGACGACGAAGGAAGGACGACGTGCGAGCGTTTCTGAAAAACGTCGCGCGAGCGGGTCGACCGGCTGGTCGCCCCCTCGCGCGGCCTAAAAACCTAAAAACAGCTATTAATACCCCAAAAGAGGAAGTAAACCACCTCCCTACTACGAATCGCGATCACGACAACGCGCCCATCCTGCCGCCCGACACCGCCGCGATCCTTCGCCTCCCAGACCGAATCATCTCCCAAAAGTACTGCCCTTGCTCCGTCAACAGCTCCTCGCCCTCCTTGATCTCGTTCACGGCGACGTGAAACATGAACGGGAAGTCGTGCACTACAATCTCCACGAGGTGCACGTTCACGACCCCGGTGTCGACCCTCAGCTCGTCGTTCGTGCCCTCGACGTCGAACGGATCGATCGCGGGGTCGTTCACCGCCGAGGCCAAGTTTCCGTACCCGTACGCGTCCGCGATGATCCCGCCCAGCGACTCCTCGAGCTCCATCCCCGCGACGGACAAGAAGTCCGCGGCGAACGCGTCGTGGTCCAGCTCCGCGTGCAGCGGCGTCGTGTATCGTACGGACGGGTCCAGCGCGCGTCGCGCGCCGTGCACGGGGACGCAGAATTTTCGCGAGTGGTACTCCACGCGCGCGCACGCGTACGCCGCGTGCGGGCCGAGCAGCGTCCCGGCCGGGATTCTCCGCGTTGCCCTCGCGCCGAGCTCGCCTCGCAGGATGACCCTCGGATCGTCGTCGCCGATCGTGAACGCCTCGACGCCGTCGCAGTAGTCGAGCGTCTCCGGGAGGTCGATCGCGGCGGCGGCGGCGTCGGTCATCGTCAGCGTCGTCGCCGCGACGAGCTGCCGCGCGAACGCCTCGGCGAGCGCCGCGGACGCGTCGAACCTTCGAATGACTTCGTTGATGTTGTCCGCGAACGAGTTGTTCGCGACGACGCGCGTCTCGCGCACGGTCGCCGCGATGGCTTTGAACAGGTCCATCTTCCCGCTGCCGGCGGCGTCGAGGAGGCCGTGGCGGTGTTTCCACATGAAGTGCACGCGTTTAAACTCCTTCGCGACCGCGGGCGAGAGGACGTGCGATAACACGCGAATCTCCCCCGCGTCCTCCGCCGGCGGCGGCTGCGGGCGGCCTAGGACGACGCCGCCGACCGGGTTCGCGAGCGCGCGCTCGCGCTCGCGTCTCGCCGCGAGCGCGTCGGCGCCGCGCGTCGGGTTGTTCGCCTCGTCCTCCGCCGCCGCGCGCACGTCCGCGAGCAGCTTCGCGACCGCCTCTTTCGTCGGCGGCGGCGGCAGCGGCCGCTGCTCGACGTACACGCGTCGCTGCTGCTTCGGCTTTTCCTCGCGCCTCTGGAGCTTCACGGCGACGAGCTCGCCGTAGCGCTTCTTCACCACGGGGCCCTCGCCGCCGACGCATTTACTTTTCCACTTTTTGAGCATCTGTCCGGCGCGCAAGTCGTCCTTCGAAAGGTCCTCCTCGTCGCCGTCGTCGTACTCGATGAAGTAGTACACCTCGCCGTCGATGTAATGCGCCTTCGCGATGACGCCCTCGTAGTACGCTTTCTGCTTCGGGAACCACTTCCTGACGCGCTCGCCGACCCACGGGTCGTTCTTCGCGAGCTTCTCGGTTTTGGTTTCTTTCGGACGCGGCGGCGCGTAAACGACTGGTTGGACGAACGTCCTCGCGGCGTCCCGCACGGCATCTCTGTATTCTTCGTCCGTCATGGTCGAAACCATGCGTCAAAACTCCTTGTCTCCGCGATAGTCGGCCGCGGGGAAGTTGAGTTTGTCCGCGTCCCATCCCTTCAGCTTAATCATACCCTTGTCGCGGGCGCGCGCGGCGTCGAGCTGATCGACGTAGCTGCCGAAGTACCAGGAAGTGCTAGCGTGCCAGACCTGCGCTATCCATTTATCTTCTTTATTCAATTTATTCAAGGAAACCCCGGCATACTTCTCCCCGACCTTGCGAACTTTGACTTCGCGAACTCTCTCGGCGTCTCGCGCGGCCACTTTTACACTCTCGGCGACAAGTTTGCGTTTGTGCGACGACCTCGACTTAAGAACACCAATTTGCGAGCTCTCGCGAGGCGAGGCGGGAGGGAGTTGGCCACGGGCACCAACTTTGAAGGAACGCCGGACCGTACCGTTCCTCGCGCGCGCGGCGTCCAGCGCGGCCGCTCTGTATTCTACGTCCGTCATGGTTGATACCATTCGACAAAACTCCTCATCTCCACGATATTCGGCCGCGGGGAAGTTGAGATTGTACGCGTCCCATCCCTTCAGCTTAATCATACCCTTGTCGCGGGCGCGCGCGGCAGCGACCGCATCGTCGTACTGGCCGAAGTGCAAGGTAGTGCCAGCGTGATACACCGACGCAATCCATCTTTGTCCACCTGCACGATGAATCCCAACATACGTTTCGCTATCGATCTCGAACAGCAGCTCGTCGATCACGCGATCCACGACCTCGTCGTTGTGGAGGCGCTGGACGAGCTCTTTCGCCTTCGTCGGGAGCATGGCCTTCTCGGCGACAGAGGGCGGCGCCGTAGCACTCTTCGCGCGCGCGGCGTCCTGCGCGGCATCTCTGTATTCTTCGTCCGTCATAGATGATACCATTCGACAAAACTCCTCGTCTCCGCGGTAGTCGGTCAGGGGGAAGTGGAGATTGTCCGCGTCCCATCCCTTCAGCTTAATCACACCCTTGTCGCGCTCGCGCGCGGCGTCGAGCTGATCGACGTAGGTGCCGAAGTGCCAGGTAGTGCTAGCGTGCCAGACCTGCGCCATCCATTTACCTCCGTTATTCAAGGAAACCCCGGTATACTTCACCCCGACCTTGCGAACTTTGACTGCGCGAACACTCTCAGCGACAGCAGGCGGCGCCGTAGCACTCTTCGCGCGCGCGGCGTTCTGCGCGGCCACTTTATATTGTTCGTCCGACATGGTTGATACCATTTCACAGAACTCCTCGTCTCCGCGGTAGTCAGTCACGGGGAAGTGGAGATTGTCCGCGTCCCATCCCTTCAGCTTAATCACACCCTTGTCGCGGGCGCGCGCGGCGTCGAGCTGATCGACGTAGCTGCCGAAGTTCCAAGTAGTACCAGCGTGCTTAACCTGCGCATTCCATCTACGTCCAACTGCGCACGCCCCAACGTACGTCCTCTTTTCACCAATCTCGGGCAGCAGCTCGTCGATCACGCGATCCACGACCTCGTCGTCGTCGTCGTCGTCGACGCGCTCGCCGAGCTCCTTCGTCTTCACCGGGAGCACGGCTTCGACGTGCGCGGGAAGATCCACACGCGACCACCACGGCGCGCCCCCCATGGGGTCCTCGCCCTCGCCCGTCGCGAACCCGCCGTCCGCGCGCGGGAGCGGGTCCGTCTCGCCGTCCGAGGCGAGCGCATCGTCCGAGGCGAGCGCGTCCGTGTCCCCGTCGTCCTCTTCGTCTCGCGACGTGGACGCGCGCGCGGCGTCGTCGGACGCGCGAGCGGTCGGGCTCGAATCGTCCGAGGACCCGCGCGCGCGGCGTTCCATTCGCGAGGGGCTGAGGGGGTCGTCCTTCCTGGAGCGCGAGCCCGCGTCCTCCTCCTCCTCCTCCTCCTCCTCCTCCTCCTCCT
>MDSW01186166.1_pt1 | contig 35125 bp, 30 predicted proteins | sample 811171 | NCBI WGS metagenome assembly MDSW01 (sample SAMN05326641, study PRJNA326480) | marine metagenome | isolation source: seawater | place: Atlantic Ocean: North West | collected 2012 | reverse complement strand
GGGCCGCTCACTTTGTCAGACGCCTGGGTCAGACGCCTGGCCCGATGCCCCGCATCGCCCGGCGCCGTCTTCCGCGTGAGGCGGGCCGCAATCCGCCAACAGAATTGAGCCAATCTATGCACAATTCACTCTAGTGAACCTATTTCTTGCGCAGGTCCACAATCCGTTTGGCCTTACCTTCCGAGCGTTCAACGGCCCAGGGACTGTTGACATTGGTGATGACGGAGATGCCGATACGATTCTTGACATGTTTGGCCACCAGCTTGCCGGCGGCCTCGCGGTCTTCCAGGCTGATGGATGCATCGGCGGCTTCCATATTAACCGTAAGGATGTCCATCGGCCCCTTTTTGTCGATCACCAACTGGTAATGGGGGCTAAGCCGCGGATCTTCCAGGATGATTTCCTCGATCTGGCTGGGGAAGACGTTTACTCCGCGAATGATCATCATATCATCGCTGCGGCCGGTGATCTTGTCCATACGCCGCATGCTGCGGGCGGTGCCGGGCAAAAGCCGGGTGAGGTCACGGGTCCGGTAGCGAATGATGGGCATGGCCTCCTTGGTCAGTGAAGTGAAAACCAGTTCGCCTTCCTCACCGTCGGGCAGCACTTCGCCGGTTTCCGGATTGATGATTTCCGGATAAAAATGATCTTCCCAGATGGTCGGGCCATCTTTGGTTTCCACACATTCATTGGCCACGCCCGGTCCCATCATTTCCGACAGGCCATAAATGTCCACGGCATCAATGTCGAAAATTTCCTCGATTTCATCCCGCATGGCCCGGGTCCAGGGCTCGGCACCGAAAATGCCGATCCTGAGAGAACTTTTCCGCGGGTCCAGCCCTTGACGGCGGAATTCATCGGCCAGCGCCAGCATGTAGCTGGGCGTGACCATGATGATGTCCGGCTTGAAATCGCCGATCAACTGGACCTGTTTCTCCGAACTGCCGCCGGACATGGGGATCACGGCGCAGCCCAGTTTTTCGGCCCCATAGTGAGCGCCGAGCCCGCCGGTAAACAGCCCGTAGCCATAGGCCACATGAACCTTGTCACTGGGTCGGCCGCCAGCCGCGTGGATGGAGCGGGCGACCAGTGTGGCCCAGGTGTCGATGTCTTTGCGGGTATAGCCAACCACAGTGGGTTTGCCGGTGGTGCCGCTGGAGGCATGGATACGCACCACTTGCTCCATGGGCACGGCAAACATATCGAAAGGATAGTTGTCCCTCAGCGTGTTTTTGGTGGTGAAGGGGAACTTGGCCAGGTCTGACAAGTCCTTAAGGTCATCCGGATGAATGCCTGCCTCGTCGAATGCCTTACGGTAATGGGCGACATTCTCATAGGCATGACGCACGGACCACTTCAGACGCTCAAGCTGAAGCGCACTGATTTCATCCCGGCTGGCAACTTCGATGGGCTCATAGGGGCCCAGGGTTTTGGCTTTGTCAGACATGATATACCCCTGTATTTTCCGATGGTTTGTTTCTTGTGGTGGCTCAGACTTTTTCGATAATCATGGCAATGCCCTGACCAACGCCGATACACATGGTACACAGGGCATAACGGCCTCCCCGGCGATGCAGTTCATACATGGCGGTGGTGACCAGCCTCGCCCCGCTCATCCCCAGCGGATGGCCCAAGGCAATGGCCCCGCCATTGGGGTTGACGTGTTCCGCATCGTCCGGCAGGCCCAGATCCCTGAGCACGGCCAGCCCTTGGGAGGCAAAGGCTTCATTAAGTTCGATCACGTCTATCTGGTCCAGGCTGAGGCCGGTCATTTCCAGCAGTTTTTTGCTGGCCGGGGCCGGCCCGAAACCCATGATACGGGGTTCGAGCCCCACGGTGGTCATGGCGACAACGCGGGCCTTCGGTGTGAGGCCATTGGCCGCTGCGGCTTTCTCGGACGCGAGGATCAGAGCACAGGCCCCGTCATTGACGCCGGAGGCGTTGCCGGCGGTAACAGTGCCGCCTTCGCGGAACGGGGTCGGCAATTTGGCCAGTCCTTCAAGCGTGGTATTCGCGCGCGGATGTTCGTCCTTGTCCACAATGAGGGGATCACCTTTGCGTTGGGGAATGGTGACAGGCACGATTTCCTCAGCCAGTCGGCCGGATTCCTGAGCGGCAACGGCGCGCATTTGGGAATTATAGGCGAACTTGTCCTGGTCCTCGCGGCTGATGTTAAAATCCTTGGCCACGTTTTCGGCCGTCTCCGGCATGCTGTCGATGCCATATTGTTGTTTCATCAGTTTATTGACAAAACGCCAGCCAATGGTGGTGTCATAAATTTCCGCATTGCGGGAAAAGGCGGTTTCCGCTTTGGCCAGAACAAAGGGGGCGCGGGACATGCTTTCCACGCCGCCGGCAATCATCAAATCGGTCTCCCCGGCCTTGATGGCCCGGGCCGCAGTGCCCACGGCGTCCATGCCGGACCCGCACAGTCGGTTGATGGTGCTGCCGGGCACGGTCACGGGCAGACCGGCCAGCAGGGCGCACATGCGGGCCACATTGCGGTTGTCTTCACCAGCGCCGTTGGCATTGCCGAAAATCACATCGTCCACTTGTGACCAGTCCACATTGGGATTGCGTTCCATAAGCGCCTTCAGGGGAATGGTGCCCAGATCATCTGCCCGCACAGATGAAAGCGCGCCGCCATAGCGGCCGATGGGGGTGCGGATGGCGTCACAGATAAAAGCTTCGGTCATGTTGGTTCTCCTTAAACTGCGCTTATTCGGAAGGGGGGAGGGCCTGTGCCTCAGGCAGAATGCTGTCTTTGGTGGAATGGGATTTGCCTCGGAATGTGGCGATCAGCCGGCCTTCCTGATTATGTATGTCAATGTCATATATGCCCTGACGACCGACGCCGCCCCGATACTGGGCTGTGGCCGTCAGCACATCGCCGGGATGGGCCGGGGCCAGATACTCGATGGAGCAGCCGGCGGCAACCGTGATGCGGTTGCCACTGTTGCAGGCATAAGCAAAGGCGCTGTCGGCAAGCGCAAAAATGGCACCGCCATGGGCAGAACCGTAAAAATTGGTCATGCGGTCGGTAATCGTCATGCGCATTTTTACATATCCTGCCGCCATTTCCAGCAGTTCCACGCCCAAAAGATCATCCAGGGTCTTGCGGGCTGATAACTCCCGGGCAATAGCCTCTACCAGATCCTTTTCGGCCGGGACAGCGCCAGTATTTACAGCGCCAGTATCTACAGCGCCGGTATCTGAGGTGACGGGACCGCTCATACGATGTCCCTCTGGGCAATCACCGCCCGGCGCAGGAAGGGGGACAGACGATAGCGGTCTTCCCCGTAAAAGACTGCAAGACTGTCGATCACTTCGGCAATGTGGGAAAGTCCCACCTGCTGTGCCCAGGCCATGGGGCCCTTAGGATAGTTGACACCGTTTTCCATGGCGATGTCAACGGCTTCAGGCGTGGCGACGCCTTGATGAACGGCGTCTGCTCCTTCATTGGCGAGCATGGCCAGAGTGCGCATCACAATCAGACCCGGGCAGTCATCCACGATGCTGACTTGTTTGCCGAGCGCCTGGAAAAAACCGGCGGCGGCTTCATAGGCCGTATCGGTCAGCTGGTCGGCCTTGGCAATGGCAATGCGGCTCGCGGCTTTGTAATCCAATGCCAGGTCGAAGACTACAGTGGGTTCCTCGGTCAACACGGTCATTTCGGTCGCCGTGGCACCATTGGTCAGGACGACCAACAGGTCGCCAATGCGGAAGCCGGTTTCGGGACTGTCTTCTTCGTGCGTCAGTTTGATACCGGCCTCCCGGGCCAGGTCGATAAGAGGATCGAGGATCGGGTTTTCACCCAGCACGGTGACTTTTTCGGGCGCGGGATAAGAAGGCGCGGTGTGCGGTTCGGCCTTTTTCGCCCCTTCGCGGTAATCATAATAGCCCTGACCGCTTTTCCGGCCCAGCCGGCCAGCGGCCACTTGTTCCTGCTGGATCAGGGAAGGTTTGAACCGCGGATCCTGGAAATAGGCGTTATAGACAGAGTTGGAGACCGCAAAATTTACATCATTGCCGATCAGATCCATCAGTTCAAACGGCCCCATGCGGAATCCTCCGGCTTCTTTGATGCAGGCGTCGATGGTCGGGATGTCGGCACCGCCTTCCTGGAGAATACGCAGCGCTTCGCCATAGAAAGGCCGGGCCACCCGGTTGACAATAAATCCAGGCGTGGATTTGGCGTGGACGGCTTTTTTGCCCCAGGCCGTGGCAGTATCAAACACGGTTTCCGCCACCTTGGCGTCGGTCGCGAGACCATGGACCACTTCCACCAGTTTCATCAGCGGGGCAGGGTTGAAAAAATGCATGCCCACCAGATTTTCGGGGCGTTTCAGTGTAGCGCCGATTTCCGTAATGGAAATAGAGGACGTGTTGGAAGCGAGGATGGCGTCTTCAGCCAGAATATCCTCCAGTTCCCCGAATACCTTGCGTTTTATATCGAGATTTTCAACAATGGCCTCAATCACCAGTTTGGCTGGGGCCAGGTCTTGCAGCGTGTCGGCTTTTTTGATCCGACCCAGGATAGCCGCCTTTTCGCCCGCCTCCAGTTTGCCTTTTTCCACGGAGCGGGCCAGGAATTTTTCGATCTGCGCCAGACCGCGTTCGATGGCCTCCTGAGATGTGTCGTAAATATAAACGTCATGGCCGGCAGTGGCCGCCACCTGAACAATGCCCGCACCCATGGTGCCGGCGCCGATTACAGCGATGGGGGAAGTCGTCGTCAAAGCAGTCATGGTCGAGTGAACCTCATTTTTCAACAGATTTATTTTAGATATAAAATAATAGTCTGCCCGAATATTTGTCGCACTGCAACAATTTCATGGACTTCTGGTCAGGCGGCAAAGCCGGTGCTGAGATGACCTATTCCCCCTTGAAGACCGGTTTGCGTTTTTCCAGAAAAGCAGCCACGCCTTCCTGATAGTCCTTAGTAAAACCGGCTTCTCGCTGCAAGTCACGTTCCAGGTCAAGCTGGGTGTCCAGATCGTTATCAAAGCTGGCGCGGATGGCTTTTTTGATGAGTGCCAATCCCTTGGTGGGCTGGGTCGTGAAATGTCGGCCTAGCGCCAGAGCCTCATCCTTAAGCTTATCATCGTCCACCGCTTTCCAGATCATGCCCCAGCTTTCGGCTTGCTCTGCCGTAATAGCGTCCCCCAGCATCGCTAGCCCCATGGCGCGGGCCTGTCCTACGAGACGCGGCAGGGTATAGGTTCCGCCACTGTCCGGAATCAGGCCGATTTTGCAGAAGGCCTGAATGAATTTGGCGGATCGGGCGGCCAATACAATATCGCAAGCCAGGGCAATATTAGCGCCGGCGCCGGCAGCGACCCCATTCACGGCGCACAGGACCGGCATGGGCAAGGCCATCAGCCGGCGCAGAAGGGGATTGTAATTGGTTTCAATGGATTCGCCAAGATCCCGTGGGGTATCGCCCGGCGCCACGGAACGGTCCGACAGGTCCTGTCCGGCGCAAAAGCCGCGGCCGTTGCCGGTCAGCAGCAGACAGCGCACAGTGCCGTCCTGTTCCACCCTGGTGAGGGCATCACGAACTTCTTCGTGCATCTGGGTATTGAAACTGTTGAGAGAGTCCGGCCGGTTGAGAGTCAAAACGGCCAGGCCGTCGGAGATCCCGAATTCAATGGTGTCATAAGTCATGAGGAGGGCCACCCTGTTTTGTCACTTGAATGCTTGGATTGGTCGTCCTGATAGTATAGCCTAAAATGACAGCCTGTTTCAGGTTTGGAATTTTTATTTTCTTGAATTGACCAACCGTTCGGTTTATTAATTTACATATTTAATGATATCGGTCAATAAAAAAGATATGCGGCCCGGGCCGAGAGCGCAGGCGCACGGTATTAAGGATCAGATCGGGACGATCGGACCGATCACAGGCTCTAGTTACATGCTCAGGAGATAAGAATATGTCAGCTTCACCCCTTTTCGAAAAACACAAGGACACCCTGGAAAAAGCCATTGCGGCCAGCCGTAGCCGGGAATACTGGACGGCCTATCCGGAAATGCCGAGCCCGAAAGTGTATGGCGAAGATGCCAACAAGAACGGGGAAGTCGCCTTTAAGGGATATCTTAACAAGGCTTTCGACCTTGACCTGCCCGGGGCATCCGGTACGGTTGGTGGGGAAAAATCACCTTACGGTTTTGATCTGGGCGTGACCTATCCCAAGGTGGATGTGGATCAGCTTGTCAGCGCGGTTGAGGCAGCGCGTAAAGACTGGGGCCGGGCTGATGTGGACACCCGCGCCGGAATCTGTCTGGAAATTCTGGATCGTGTCAATAAACGCAGTTTTGAGATGGCCTATGCCGTGATGCACACCACCGGTCAGGGGTTCATGATGGCGTTTCAGGCCGGCGGACCGCATGCCCAGGATCGCGGTCTTGAGGCGATCGCTTATGCTTATGAGGATATGAAACGGACCCCGGCCATGGCCCACTGGGTGAAGCCCCAGGGCAAGCGGGATCCGCTGGTCATGGACAAGAAATTCACCATCGTGCCGCGCGGCATCGGTCTTGTAATCGGGTGTTCCACTTTCCCCACCTGGAACAGCTATCCGGGACTGTTTGCCGATCTGGTGACCGGTAATGGGGTGATTGTGAAACCGCACCCCGGCGCGGTATTGCCGCTGGCGATTACGGTCAAGATTGCCCGTGAGGTGTTAAAAGAAGAAGGGTTCGATCCCAATGTAATTACCTTGGCCGTGGATGATGCCGCGGCGCCGATCACCAAGGAGCTGGCGCTCAGGCCGGAGGTGAAACTGATCGACTTCACCGGCAGCAGTGCATTCGGCAACTGGCTTGAGGAAAACGCCAAACAGGCCCAGGTTTATACGGAGAAAGCCGGTGTCAATTGCATCATCATTGACAGCACTGATAATTTCCGCGGCATGATTGGCAACATTGCCTTCACCCTGTCGCTATATAGCGGCCAGATGTGCACCACACCGCAGAATATCTTTATTCCCGAAGGTGGCATCGAGACCGACGAAGGCCACAAGAGTTTTGATGAAGTGGCTGAGGCCATCGCCAAGGGGGTGGAAAAATTCAATAGCGACGATGAACGGGCCGCTGCCGTACTGGGGGCCATTCAGAGTGATGCGACGATGCAGCGTTTGGAAAAATATGCCGCTGGCGACAATGTGCTGCTGGCGCCCCGTGCGGTGCCCATGAAGGGCTTTGACAGTGCCCGGATCCGCACCCCCCTGATTTTGCGGGCGACCGATGACAGCTCTTATACGGAAGAGCTGTTTGGGCCGATTTCCTTTGTGGTGTCCACAAAGGATACCAATGATAGCCTGAAAACGGTTGAAGCCAGTGTTAAAAATCATGGCGCCATCAGCTTTGGTATTTATTCCACCTCTGACGAGGTGCTGGCCAAGGCGGAAGAGGTGGCCTGCGAGGCTGGTGTGGCCGTGTCTTTCAACCTCACCGGCGGAGTTTTTGTCAACCAGACGGCGGCCTTTAGTGATTTTCATGCCACCGGCGCCAATCCGGCGGCCAATGCGGCGCTCAGCGATACGGCCTATGTGTCCAACCGCTACCGGGTTGTGCAGAGCCGTTGGCATCCTAAAGGCTGAGCTGTCTTAGAAGACAGACTATTAAAATGAATAAACTAAAGAAGCGTTGTAATTGTCATACAATGCTTCTTTTTTCATACGCTTTGGGGTATGCTAAGAACATATTCATTGTATACGTACCTTTTATCTGTACCCGTAATCTTTATTTGAGCCATTTTGCACAAGCATGGCTGGGGCACATCGGAACGCCAGTTCCGATGGCCTCTTATTATCGACCTATGGGAAAAAGGAGGGTACAAATGTCTAGAATTTTCAAAACAGTATTGCTGATCATAATTGCAAGCACGTTTTCCACGGCGGCCATAGCCGCAGACCGGGCATATGACAAAAAACATCCCTGGCATATCACATTGGTGGAAACCAAACCCGGAATGTATGATGATTATCTGGCGGATCTGAAAAACGTCTGGCGCAAATTCATGGAAGAAGAGAAGAAAGCCGGCAATGTCCTGTCCTATAAAATGTTCAACATGATTGGAACGGACAAAGGACGGGCCAATCTTGTCCTGATGGTGGAATACAAGAACTGGGCGGTTTTTGACCGGTCCTATGATGACTGGGACAAGTTGATTGAAAAAGTCATGGGGTCCATGGACAAGGCCCAACAAGCCACCATTGACCGGGGCGCCTTGCGCACCATTCTGGGAGAGCGCATTGCCGAGGAGATCGTCTTTAAATAGACCTTTTTCAGTTTTTTTTCGGTCTTTCCCGAAACACTCAATCCTACAGTCCCCGACAGCATAAAGAAATCTGTCGGGGATTGTTTTTTGCGGGCTCTGTCGATAGTCTGTTCACAGACAATAATATTTTAATATCTTGCGCCGGTGGCAATGAGGGATCACGAAAATGCGTATCTTGGGTTTGGTGATGGCGTTTCTGGCTTTGGCGGTGACGTTTAGCCTGACGGGTTGCGATAATTTTGAAACCAAACATAAAAAAACGGTGGAGGAAAGATTGGTGGACGCCTTTGCGACCATGCCCGATGAGATGCGCCAGCGTATTGATCAGGTTGTGGCTGACAGTGACGCCAAGGCCTATCAGCAGGCCCTCAATGAACTGGCGCTGATTTCCCATACCACTCGCCTGACTGCGGCGCAAAAACGCGCCGTAGATGATTTAATGCGTCAATTACGCTATGACATGGAAGAAGAAGAACTTGCCCGCCAGCAAAGCAACGGGTCTTGAGACGCTGAAACCACCAGGGGATTGCCTTTGACCAAAACCACAGTGGGACTGATCTGGAAACTGCTTCTGGCCTCGTTGATCATGGGGCTGGTGCTCAGCTATTTTGATATTACCCCTGCGGAGCTGATCCGCGAAGTTCCGGAAACTATTGGTCATATTTTTGAGCTGCTCTGGAACGGGTTGCGTTGGGCTATAGATTACATTTTACTGGGGGCCGTGATTGTGGTGCCGGTCTGGCTTTTGCTGAACCTGCCGGGGGTTTTGGAAAAATTCCGGCGTCGAAAATGAAATCGCGAAAACTAAAATTGTGGGATCAAATACCGAAATATGTTTGTATTTTTCAGTTTCACTTCAGGTTATCCCCTTATCATGTATGGGGTATGAGTAGAAAGGGATAAGAAAATGACCATCCGGAATACTGAAACACATTACGGCCGTATGGCCATCTGGGTGCATTGGATCATGGCCCTGCTGATTGTGGGGTTATGGCTTGCAGGGGATTACATGCATGGCCTTCCGGCCACGACCCCGGAAGAGCGGGATTATAAGTTCGGGATTTATGCCTTGCACAAATCCTTAGGCATCATCGCGCTGTTATTTATTCTGTTCAGAATGTATTGGCGGTTGAGCAATCCGGTTCCGCGTCTGCCGGAAAGCATGCGGGTCTGGGAAAAATATCTGGCCCATGGGGTGCATCTATTGCTTTATGTGCTGATGCTGGCGATGCCGTTGTCCGGCTGGTTCATGAGCACCACCTATAATGGCCAGCCGGTGGACGTCTTCGGGCTGTTCCAGATGCCTGTCCTGCTTGGTAAGGATCATGAGATGCATGAATTTTTTGAAGAGCTGCATGAAATTTCCGCCAAGCTTTTGTTGCTGGCTTTTGTTCTGCACGTTTTCGCGGCCCTGTATCATCACTTTATCAAAAAGGACAATGTCCTCATCCGCATGTCCCCGCGGGGGGAAAAAGTCGGGCCATAAGGGATAGGAGCAGACGAAACTATCGTAGGAGCCGGTTTTCTGCCGGCTCCTTTTTGATATTTCAGGTAGGTATTGTGCATTGTCCCTTGCAGGTTCCCGGCAAGGGTCAGGGCAGTTCCGCGCGAAGCGCCTTGATCGTTTCCAGCATGTTCCGCACGTCCTCCAACGTGGTTTCAGGTGTCATAAACACAAGCCGGAGCCAGCGCTTTCCCTTGTACATGGTAGAGGAAATATAATAATCACCCCGTTCCAGAAGCCGCTTGCGCAGCGTGAGTTGCAGCTCATCATCCCCTGGCAGGCGGAAACAGACAATGTTGGTTTCCGGCATGACGGCAAGTTCAAGCGCCGCATCTTCTGCAATCAGCCGTGCCGCATCCTGGGCAAGGCGTACCCGATCCAGAATATAGTCCGCCATGGCCTTCTCTCCCATTGCCGCGAAGGCCATGAAAAACCGTAGCCCCAATGCCGCCTTGGTGCATTCCACATGGCGATGCAGCAAGTCATAACCTGGCTGATCCTTCTCATGGATCAGATAGCTGGCGTCTTGCATAAATGCCCGGTCAAGGGTGCGGTGATCGCGCACCAGAACAGCGGCACAGACCGCCGGGGTGCGCAGCATTTTATGCGCATCCCAGATTACGGAATCGGCCAAATGAATACCGCGGGTGAGAGGGCGCAACTCCTCGCACAGCAGTGCCCCGCCGCCATGGGCCGCATCCACATGTAGCCAGATCCCTTTGTCCCGGCAGAAGCGGGCGATTTCCTCCAGCGGATCATACAATCCGGCCGCTGTGCCACAGGCATTGGCGACCAGGGTTACGACTTTTTTGCCTTCTGCACTGAGCTGATCGTGAATTTCAGGCAAACGTTCGGCATCGACCCGGCCTTCTTTGTCGGCTGGCAGGGCAAGACAGTTGTCCTCGCCATAACCCAGAATAGCGGCGCTGCGTTTCAGGGAATAATGGGATTGTTCCGGTACCAGCAGCACCAGGTTTCCAGGGTTTCCCTTTTTCCAGAAGTCGGGAACCATATGGCTGCGCGCCGCCAATAGGGCTGTGAGGTTGGCCAGGGACCCACCATGGGTCAGCACCCCGCCGCCATGCTCCTGTGCGGCGCTTTGCGCACTGTCATAAGGCGCGGGCGTCCAGCCGATCTTTTTTAGCATCCAGTTGGTCATGAAGATTTCAATGGCGGTAGCGGCCGGCCCCATTTCATAGATCGTGCCGGGATTGTTGCTGAAACCGTCAATCAGCGAACCAAGGGCCCCGGTGGGATGGGGAGCCGTGACCTGATGCGCCAGATACCCCGGATGATGCAGCCGGGTGGTGTTGATCAGATAGGTTTTGAGAAAGTGTTCCAGGGTCTCGCCAGCCAGGCCGCCCTGGCTGATCAGATCTTCCAGATTCAGGGCATCGACAATGTCGCCCAGCGGTTTCTGATGAATGGCCGGATACGCCCGGCTCCTGGATTGTTCCAGAAACCGGGTCAGTTCCCGGACTACGATATTTGCATCTTCGGTAAAACCGGCATAGGGAGTGCTCACGGTATATCCTCGTTTTTGTGTTCTTGACGAGGAATACGGGCTTTTTTGCCTCAAGGCAAGGCGGCGCAAGACTATTCTGCGGCGGCGAGGGCCGCGCCGGGTCTGATTGTAACCGTATTGGACGGTTTGCTGGCCTTGCCGCTGCTGTCATAGGCGCGGATGAAGTACTGGTATTCCAAGCCTTCCAGCACCAGTTTGTCGGCGTATTTGTGGCCTTTCATGGCTTCGATGATCTTGACTTCGCCGCCTTCGGAACGATAGACATCATACCCGGCGGCCTGACCCGTATCGGGCCGACGCCATTTCAGATGGACAGTCCCGTTGTCATAGCTGGCTTCAAGAACCGGGGCTTCGCCGGTCCAGGCTGGCGCTTGCGCTGCCGGATCATCGGCCGGAGCCTGTTTGTGGTGTTTCGGCCACAGGAAGCAGGTGACTTCCTTGAAATTTTCATCCAGCTGTTTGCAAACATTGCAATAGACGCATTTGACGATATCGTCCTGGCGGTTCTCGGTCACTTTTTTGGGCCAGTCCGGATCCGCAAGAAGCTGCCGCGCCATACCGATCAGATCCGCATGGCCTTCGCGCAACAACCAGTTGGCGTCGGCGGGATCATTGATTTTTCCGACGGAGATGATCGGTACGTTATAGCCTTTTTCATTAATGAACTTTTTGATGCTGGAGGCATATTGATAATGCGGCAGTTTGGGAAAGTTGGCCCCCGGCATACAGCGTTCCCCGGAATATCCGGTATAGGGGTAGGGGGGCTGGCCTTCTTTTTTGATGGCATCCTCGAATTTGCCACCGACAGAGAGCGAGATATAATCCAGACCCAGCTGGGCCATGCGCAGGGCAATGAGACGGGAATCTTCCAGCGTGTAGCCGTCCTTGATCATTTCATCAGCCAGGAACCGCACGCCCACCGGATAATCATGTCCCACCTGGCGGCGCACTTCGGCCACCACATCCCCGATCATGCGCAGGCGCCCTTCCAGCGTGCGTCCGTCATACCGGTCACGGCGTTTGTTATGACGCGACAGGAAGGAAGACAGGGTATAGGCATGGGCGGAATGCAGCTCGATGCCATCATAACCGGCCTCGCGCGCCCGGGCTGCTGCTGCCCCGAAATCCGCGATGATTTTTTTGATGTCATCTTCTTCCAGCATGTCAATGGTTTGCCGCCAGCCGGACCGGGCCACTTTCATAAAATGAATGATTTGCGGTACGATTTTGGAGTCGCTGGTGTCATGGACTTGTTGCACCAGATCGCGATGACCGGGGATAAATTTGTCATCGGACAGTCGCAATAGCGGGCCGGATTTGGAGTGGTGGATCGCCATGGCCTCAACCACGATCAGGCCGACGCGCCCCTCAGCAAATCGCACATAGCGGTCAATAATGTCCTGATTGACATAACCGTCCTCACCGGAAAGCCGTGTAACCATAGCCGGAACAACGGTCCGGTTGGGTAATGTCATGCCATTGATGGTCAGCGGGCTGAGAATATTTGGCTGCATGTTTTGATCCTCCATTATGCGCTAAAATAACATGAGAGGCGGCATTCGCAAAGAAATATTTAATATATTAATTAATTATTTCCCGGATCGTCCTGTCATGTTGTCTGATGAAGCGGTTTCTTTGACGATTTTTGTATTTATCTCTGGGGAAACGGGCAGCCGGGCTTGCAGTTATGTCTTTGCGGCGGTAATCTGTGGATACCAAGAAGGGGATATGAAGGGATTTGGCAACAGAGTTCCGGCCCTGATCAGCGGACCAAGGGAAAACGACAATAAATGGAAACGCAAGATCCAAAATATTTGCAGCTCTGGATCAGGATGCTGAGCACCACGAAACTTATTGAACAAGATTTGAATCAACGGATGTCCAAACAGACGCCATTGACGTTGGCACAGTTTGACGCCTTGGTGGCTATTGATCGTGCCGGGGCGGAAGGTCTGACCATGACGGACCTGTCGCGGTCGCTGTTGGTCTCCAATGCCAACAGCACCGGTATGGTTGGACGTCTTGCTGAAAAAGGCTGGGTGGTGAAAAAGACTTCCCGCAAGGATCGCCGGGTGCAGACGGTAACCCTCAGCTCCAAAGGGCGCGACATCCTCCATGAGGCCATTGGGTATCACAAAATCTGGGTGGATGAAATTTTTGACATATTGTCAGAAGAGGAGGCCGATCTGGCGATTCGGTTGATGGACAAGCTTCGAAAAGATTTGTGAAACAGGGCCACGATTTTGTAGGAGTCGGTCCTGCTAACTGAATCTGTGCCGTTAACCGGATCTATAAAGTTTCCCGCTCAGGCCGCAGATGGGCAAAGCGCGGTTAGGCCTGCTGGTTGTCCCCCGTAAACGAGACAAAGATGATAAAAATATAAAACTCTGTGATGAAAACATATGATCTCTCCACTCTGTCATTGATGGTGATTGATGACAATCAGAACATGATCAGCCTGTTGCAGGTTATGCTGAAGGCGTTCGGGGTAAGGCAGCTTGTCATGGCACAAGGCGGGGAAGAAGCGCTCGAAATACTGAAAACCCATACGCCGGATATGATCTTGACCGATTGGCGGATGTCCCCCATGAATGGTGAGCAATTCGTCAAGGTGCTCAGGGCCGAAAAAAACTACCCGACCTGTTTTATTCCGGTAATCGCCATCAGTGCCTATAGTGAATTGACCCGGGTGCAAGAAGCTCGTGCCGCCGGGGTGAATCAGTTTCTGGTCAAACCGATTTCTGCGGAATCGTTATACCGTCGGATCATGTGGACCATTGAACAACAGTTTCAGTATCGCCTGTTGGATGGGCGGTATGTTCCGATTGTTGAAAAAATGGCTTTGGGAGAAGGGGAGGTTAAGGGACAGGGGGCTGATCCTGAACTTGGCCCTGAACTCGGCCCTGAACTTAACCCCGACACCGGGGAAGACGAATCGGTCTGGATTCTCTGAGCTGCTCAGCGAGATCTTATGGGGCTAGAATGAATGGGGCATAGGGTGGCTCAATTCACTCTAGTCTGTCAGGTCGTCCCACAACTCCTTGACTTTGTTCAGAAATCCTGAGGATTCGGGACTCACATCATCGCCGCATTCATTAGCGAATTCCCGGAGCAGCTGTTTTTGCTTTTTGGTCATGTTGACCGGAGTTTCCACCCGGGTCTGGATGACCATGTCGCCATATTGGGAGGAATGCAGGATCGGCATGCCTTTACCGCGCAGTCGATATTGCTTGCCGGTCTGGGTGCCGGGGCTGATCTTCAACGCAGTTTTTTGACCGTCAACGGTCGGCACTTCGATTTCCCCGCCCAGCGCCGCCACGGTCATGGGGATGGGAACTTCACAGAAAATTGTCGAACCGTCCCGCTGGAAAATCGGGTGATATTCCATATGAATAAAAATATAAAGATCGCCGTTCGGGGCCCCCCGGCTGCCGCATTCGCCTTCTCCCTGAAGCCGGATCCGGGTGCCGTCTTCGACACCAGCGGGAATCTTGACGGACAGGGTTTTGCGTTTTTCGACTTTGCCGGCGCCGTGACAATTTTTACAGGGGCTGGTGATCACCTGCCCCCGACCCTGACAGGCGGGACAGGTTCGTTCGACCATGAAAAAACCCTGTTGAGTGCGAACCTTGCCGATGCCATTACAGGTCATGCAGACTTCGGGGGAGCTGCCGGCTTCTGCACCGCTGCCCTGACACTCGCCGCAGAGTTCGGCCCGCGGAATGGTGATTTTTTCCTCTTTGCCGGTAAAGGCGTCTTCTAAAGTAATGGTCAGATTATAGCGTAGGTCTGCCCCGCGTCGCCCCCGGTTGCCGCGACGCCCGCGGGAGCTTCCCATCCCGAACAGGTCTTCAAAAATATCGGAAAATGCCGATTCAAAGCCGCCAAATCCACCGCCACCATGATTGCCCATCCCGCCATTTTCAAAGGCGGCATGACCATAACGGTCATAAGCGGCCCGTTTTTGCTCGTCTTTGAGTATGTCGTAGGCTTCGTTGATTTCCTTGAATTTAGTTTCAGCTTCGCAATCACCGGGATTACGGTCCGGATGAAATTGCATGGCTTTCTTCCGAAAGGCTTTTTTCAGCTCTGCCGAAGAAACCGTGCGATCCACTCCAAGAATTTCATAATAACACTGTTTCGCCATGACTACCCCGATGACTACCCCTTGTCCCGTTCACCAATTACGGCCGTGCCGCCCCGAAAACGGGGCGGCCGGTCAAATCAGATCGAACATATACGCGAAGACGCGTTCACGCATGATGAGCTGTTATTTCTTGTCGTCGTCGACTTCTTCGAAATCGACATCCACAACATCATCATCGGAACCGTCCGTAGTCCCGGTGCCTTCGGCTCCGGCGCCAGCACCGGCGTCCTCACCCTGGGCCTTATAAACAGCTTCACCCAGTTTCATGGCCACCTGCTGCAGATTCTGCACGGCCTGGTCGATGGCCTCTTTGTCATCACCCGCAGCAGCATCCTTGGCCGCCTTGACGGCGTCCTCGATGGCGGTTTTCTCCTCGGCGGAAATCTTGTCGCCATGCTCCGTCAGCTGGTTCTCGACGGAATGGGCAAGGCTTTCCGCCTGGTTCCGGGCTTCTACCAGTTCCTTGCGTTTCTTGTCTTCTTCCGCATGGGCTTCGGCGTCTTTAACCATTTTCTCAATTTCTTCTTCACTGAGACCGCCAGAGGCCTGAATGCGGATCTGCTGCTCCTTGCCGGTACCTTTGTCTTTGGCTGAGACGTTCACGATACCGTTGGCGTCAATGTCAAAGGTCACTTCGATCTGCGGTACGCCACGCGGGGCGGGCGGAATGCCAACCAGATCGAACTGGCCAAGAAGTTTGTTATCGGCCGCCATTTCGCGTTCCCCCTGGAACACCCGGATGGTCACGGCCGTCTGGTTGTCTTCGGCCGTAGAAAAGACCTGGGATTTCTTGGTTGGGATCGTTGTGTTGCGGTCGATCAGACGGGTGAACACCCCGCCCAGGGTTTCAATCCCCAGAGACAGCGGTGTCACATCCAGCAGCAGCACATCTTTCACGTCCCCTTGCAGCACCCCGGCCTGGATAGCGGCGCCCATGGCCACCACTTCATCCGGGTTAACGCCTTTATGGGGTTCCTTGCCGAAGAATTCCTTCACCGTTTCGATGATCTTCGGCATGCGGGTCATCCCCCCCACAAGAACCACTTCGTCAACTTCGCCAGCGGTGATGCCGGCGTCTTTGAGCGCGGCTTTACAGGGGGCGATGGTCCGGTCCACCAGATCCTTCACCAGGGTTTCCAGTTTGGCCCGGGTCAGTTTCATGGTCAGGTGTTTCGGACCAGACTGATCCGCAGTGATGAAGGGCAGGTTGATTTCGGTCTGCTGAGAGCTGGACAGTTCGATCTTCGCCTTTTCCGCAGCTTCCTTCAAACGCTGCAGCGCCATTTTATCATTGCGCAGATCAATACCGTTTTCTTTCTTGAACTCTTCAGCCAGATATTCCACCAGCCGCATGTCAAAGTCTTCCCCGCCGAGGAACGTATCCCCGTTGGTGGATTTCACTTCGAACACACCGTCGCCGATTTCCAGAATGGAGATGTCAAAGGTCCCCCCGCCCAGGTCATAAACGGCGATGGTTTTGCCGTCTTCCTTATCCAGACCATAGGCCAGAGCCGCGGCTGTGGGTTCGTTGATGATACGCAGAACTTCAAGTCCGGCAATCCGCCCGGCGTCCTTGGTGGCTTGGCGCTGGGCGTCGTTGAAATAGGCCGGAACCGTGATGACGGCCTGTTCCACTTTTTCGCCCAGATAGTTTTCCGCGGTTTCCTTCATTTTCTGAAGAATGAAGGCGGAAATCTGACTCGGGCTGTATTCCTTGCCACGGGCTTCCACCCAGGCATCCCCATTGTCTGCCTTGATGATCTTGTAAGGCACCATTCCCATATCTTTTCTGGTAGCGGGGTCATCATAGGGGCGGCCGATCAGCCGTTTAATTGCAAAAAACGTATTTTCGGAGTTGGTGACGGCCTGCCGTTTGGCGGGTTGCCCGACAAGTCTTTCACCATCTTCCGTGAAGGCTACCATTGACGGTGTGGTGCGGCCGCCTTCGGCATTTTCAATGACTTTCGGTTTGGCGCCATCCATAATGGCCACGCAGGAGTTTGTGGTCCCTAAGTCAATTCCAATTACCTTACCCATTTTAATCCTCTTTTATTCGGCTGTTCCGAAAGACCATATAAAAGCACCTGACGGAACACCATATTTACCATCTGTAATAAAACTCTAGCCGCCTTTACAGGCCGATCGCGTTGTATGCAGCTTATATAAGTTGCTTTTTGAAGGCTGCAAGTCACCAGAGCAGAAAAAATGCTTTTTACGGCAGAAAACTGTATGTTTCAGAGGGCAGGAACCTGCTATAGAAAGATCAGATATTTCTGCCCGCGCGGGTATTTCAGGTCAAATAGGAGGTTTTATGCAAAAAATACGGTTATTACTGCTTATGGTCGTGGGAGGGTTGCTGATGTCTTTTGGGGTCCATGCCGAAGGGGAAAATATTGTCGTTTCAGGGGCTTGGGCGCGACCTGTGCTGGTGGCGGGGCGTCCGGGTGCCGTCTATTTTGATCTGCATAATCAGACAAATATGCCAGAGCAGCTTCTGGCCGTCTCAACCCCACTGGCAGGGCGTGCGGAACTGCATGTGCATAAAATGGAAAACGGGGTGATGAAAATGCGTCAGGTGGCTGCGGTGGAAATTCCGGCCGGCGGCAGGCTGACCTTCCAGCCCGGCGGATACCACGTTATGATATTTGACGTGAAGGACAAGCTGTTGCCTGGTCAGAAACTTCCCCTGACGTTGACTTTTGAAAAGCACGCTCAAGTGACACTAGAGGCGGAAGTGATGATGAACCAGCCGGCCGCTTCCGAGGCGCAGGGCATCACCCCCCTCCCTCACCAGGATGGACACCATAAACACCATTAAAGTGTTTAGCGAATGGGGGACCGAGGCATCTATCCTGTTTTAGGTTTTTATTCCGGAGAGCCTGCGTCATGGCGCGCCATGTAATGACGATTCTATCCGATTGCAATTCACTCCAGCAGAGAAAAAGGCCGGTCGCGAGGTTTCGAGCCGGCCTTTTGGGTGAATATCCTGTGTCTGAGGGGATCAGGCGGTGGTGTCCACATGCTCCTGGGATGGCTGCGCCTTGTCGCCGCCTTTGGCAACCCCCACCAGGGCTGGTCGCAACAACCGGTCTTTCAGGACATAGCCCACCTGCATGACCTGAACTACAGTGCCGTCCGGCTCGCCGCTGTTTGGCACTTCAAACATGGCCTGATGATAATTGTGGTCAAATTTTTCCCCTTTGGGGTCAATCTTACGGATGCCGTGTTTTTCAAAACTGTTGAGCAGCTCCCGTTCGGTCATCTCCACCCCGTCCAGAAGGGTTTTCAGGGTTTCATCCTTTTCGGCACCCTCGGGCAGGCTTTCAAGAGCCCGGCGCAGATTGTCGCCGACGGAAAGCAGATCACGGGCGAAATTGGTAATCGCAAAATTGGCCGCATCCTGACGTTCCCGTTCGGCGCGACGCCGCAGGTTCTCCGTTTCCGCCACGGCCCTGAGCAGCTTGTCCTTGAGCTCGGCGATTTCCGCCTGTGCCGCTTCCAGAGGGTCTTTTTCAGGCGTTGTTTTCTGTGCCGGCGCCTCCGGATTTGCAGCATCAGAGGAAGCTTCCGCAGACGTTTGCTCTTCTGACGTCTGTTTTCCTTCTACCTGACTCTGTTTTTCCGTTTCGGCCTCCGGTTTTTCCGGGGTGTGATTTGTCGTCTCGTTCATATCCATACCAGTCAGTTTCCTAAAGAATGTTACCGATAACCTTGGCCGTATAATCCACCATCGGAATGATACGGGCATAGTTCAGTCGGGTCGGTCCAATCACGCCAATAACGCCCAGAATATTGTTGTTGGCATCCATATAGGGCGAAGCGATAACAGATGAACCCGACAGGGAAAAGAGTTTATTTTCAGAACCGATAAAAATCCGCACGCCTTCGGCTTCCCTGGCCAGATCCAGAAGGTTGACCAGATCCTTTTTGGTTTCCAGATCTTCAAACAGAAGCCGGATTTTTTCCAGATCCTCCATGGCCTCCAGATTCTCCAGCAGATTGGCCTGGCCACGGACAATCAGCGTGCCTTCGTCATGAGCATCTGTGCTCGTGCGTACCGCTAGTCCCTGTTCTACCACCTGCTGGGTGAGGGCGTCCAGCTCGGCTTTGTGTTGTTTCAGTTCCTCCTCAATGATTTTGCGGGCTTCGCTGAAGGTGCGCCCCACCATCCGGGTGCTGAGATAATTGCCGGCCTGGATCAGGGCGGATGGCGTCAGGCCTGCGGGAATCTCGATAATCCGGTTTTCCACGTCATCGCCTTCACTGACCAGCACCACAAGGGCCCGCCCCGATCCCAGATTGACAAACTCAATATGTTTCAGGGGGCGTTCCGCCTTGGGGGCCACGACAACGCTGGCACAATGGGACAGGCCGGACAACAATCCGGTGGCCTTGTCCAGAACGTCTTCCAGCCGGGTGCCGCTTTCATGGCATTTGATGCGAATGGTGGTGCGTTCCTCCTCGGACAGGTTGCCCACTTCAAGAAGGCCGTCCACAAACAGTCTCAATCCCGCTTCCGTAGGAATGCGTCCGGCGGAAGTGTGCGGAGAATAAATCAGGCCGCTTTCCTCCAGGTCCGCCATGACATTGCGGATGGAGGCCGGGGAAAGCGGCGGGTTAATCTGTTTCGACAGGGTGCGCGAGCCCACCGGGTCACCCGTCAACAGATAGGTGTCCACAATACGACGGAAAATATCCCGCGATCTGTCATTCAGTTTTTCCAGTAGCATGTTCCTGAATTTATTCTTCCCTCGGAAAATTTCAATGTCACTCCCGGTGAAAAATGCGTTTTACCTGTGGTTTTTCTGCGTTAGGTCTGGACGATGGGAACAGTTCACGTTAGAAGAACAGGCAGGAACCGAACAGCTTGACAGCATTAATGACCTTTTCACCGAAATATTCAGGAGACATATAATTATGCGTCCCTCCGGCCGTACCCCCGATCAATTACGCGACGTCAAACTGGAAAAAGGATTTTCCAGATATGCGGAAGGGTCCTGCATGGCCCGTTTCGGAAATACTCATGTGCTGTGCACAGCGACCCTGGAAGACAAAGCCCCGCATTTTCTCAAGGATACGGGCCGGGGATGGGTAACGGCGGAATATGGCATGTTGCCTCGGTCCACACATCAGCGTATGGGCCGGGAAGCCGCCCGGGGCAAGCAGACCGGCCGCACCCAGGAGATTCAGCGGCTGATTGGCCGGGCCTTGCGCGCGGTTTGTGATCTTGAGGCCCTTGGTGAACGCCAGGTCCGCATTGATTGTGATGTGATCCAGGCAGATGGCGGTACTCGTACGGCGGCCATTACCGGGGCTTATGTGGCGCTTTATGAATGTTTTGAAAATATGGTGGAGCAGGGGCAACTTGAAACCATTCCCCTGAAGACCGAGGTTGCCGCCATATCCTGTGGCATTTACAATGGGGTGCCGGTGCTGGATCTGGATTATGAGGAAGATAGTGCCGCGGCAACCGATGCCAATTTTGTGCTTACCGGCGATGGACGTATTGTGGAAATTCAGGGCACTGCCGAGGAAGACCCGTTCAGTGAAGAAGAACTGTTACGGTTACTGCGTCTGGCGAAAATCGGGGTCGGGCAATTGGTGAGTTTGCAGCGGGCCGCAGTGCAAAAATAAGCTCTGGTAAAGACGTCATGGCTAGAAAGTTTACTCAGGACAAGCTTGTAGTGGCCAGCCATAATCCCGGGAAGGTGCGGGAAATTTCCGACCTTCTGAGACCTTACGGGGTGGACATCTATTCTGCGGCGGAACTGGACCTGCCCGAACCGGAAGAAACCGGCACCACCTTTATGGAAAATGCCGAACTCAAGGCCCGGGCTGCGGCCAAGGCGTCGGGTCTGGTGGCGCTGGCGGATGATTCCGGGCTTGTGGTGCGTGCACTTGACGGTCAGCCGGGCGTGCATTCGGCCCGGTGGGCGGTGCGTCCGGATACTGGCAAGCGGGATTTTGCCTATGGTATGGAAAAGTTGCACCAGCGTCTTGAGGAAAAAGGCGTGGATAAGCGCCATGCCCATTTCAGTTGTGCGTTGAGCCTCGCTTGGCCGCCAAGCCGGGAGGAGCCGGAAGGGCATGTGGAAACCTTTGAAGGGCGGGTGTTCGGTGTGCTGGTCTGGCCGCCGCGTGGGGAAAGGGGGTTTGGCTATGACCCTATATTCCGGCCGGACGGGTATGAGATTACCTTTGGAGAAATGGAACCCGCGGAAAAACATGACATCAGCCACCGGGCGGATGCCTTTCGCAAACTGATCAGGGCCTGCTTTGAAAACGCATAAAACCCAGATGCCGCCTCTTGCGGTGTATGTGCATTGGCCGTTTTGCCGGTCCAAATGTCCTTATTGTGATTTTAACAGTCATGTGCGCGCCCGCATTGACGAAACAGCCTGGGCCGAGGCGTTGTGCCGGGAACTTGATTATTTTGCCACTTTTGCCGGGCCGCGCCGGGTCACCAGTATTTTTTTTGGAGGCGGTACACCGTCCCTGATGTCGCCGACCACTGTCGGGCGGATTCTGGAGCGTGTTGGGAATCACTGGCAATTGGAGGAGACAGTAGAAATTACTCTGGAAGCCAATCCCACCAGCGTGGAAGCGGACAAATTCCGGGATTTTGCGGCTGCCGGGATTAACCGGGTGTCTCTTGGCGTTCAATCCCTCAGAGATGTGGATCTCAAGGCGCTGGGCCGGGAACATGACGTTGCCGAGGCCAGGACGGCCATCGACTTGGCGCAAAAATATTTCCGGCGTCACAGTTTTGATCTGATTTATGCCCGCATGGGACAAAGCCTGTCCGACTGGGAACAGGAATTGCAGGAGGCTCTGGAGCTGGCGGTGGACCATTTGTCGCTGTATCAGCTTACCATTGAACAGGGCACCGCTTTTTACAATGCCTATCACCGGGGCAGGTTGCGCCTGCTGGAGGAAGAGGTGGCGGCGGACATGTATGACATTACCCAGGATATCTGCGCAGCAGCAGGACTCCCGGCTTATGAGATTTCCAACCATGCCAGACCCGGCGAGGAAAGCCGGCATAATCTCGCCTATTGGCGGTACGAGGAATATCTGGGCATAGGTCCCGGCGCGCATGGCCGGCTGTCCATGGGGGAAAAGGTGTATGCCTTGTCTCAGAAACGCAAACCCGAAGACTGGCTGAGGCAGGTAGAAGCCGATGGGCACGCCACAGAATTTTTGGAGCCCTTATCCGCGCTGATGATGGCGGAAGAAATGGTGATGATGGGGTTGCGGCTCAGGGAAGGCGTATCCCTGAAAGCCGTGGAAAAGCGTATAGGACGCTCGATCAGCGATTTTCTGGATCAGACCCGGCTGGAAAATCTTGTGGATCAGGGCCTTCTGGACTGGCGGGACGGAACTCTTCGAACGACGCGTCGGGGCCGTCCGCTTCTGAATGCTCTTCTGAGGCAGATTCTGGCATAAGATCATCTTCCTGAGGACGCATAAATGTCTGTGGGGCGGGGCTGACCATGGTAAAGCCCTCAGCGGAAATTTCATAGACCGCCAGCCCCCTGTGACACAGCCCGTCTTCGCTAAAGCGGAATAGTCCGTCTATACCCATAAAGCCGGCCGGATCTGTCAGGAGGTGATCGGAAAAATCCGGGATGGGACGGGGACGAACCAGGGTTGCGACCAGAGCCAGGGCATCATAGCCGAGCGTGGCCAGACGCGGAGCTGTTTTGCCAAAAGTTTCTTCATAGCGTTCCAGAAACCGATTGGCCTGCTCACGGGCAGGGGCAGCGTACCAGCCTCCCCGGAGAGGCGGTTCATGGCGCAGGGTTTCATCATCCCACAGGCCAGTTCCCAGGAATTTTACCTTTGCCGGGTCCACCTCGTAATAGGGCAGAAGTGGCGCCAGAGTGCGCAGTAGCGCACCGCCTTCTGGAATCAGAATCGCGTCATAATCCACATCCCCTAGGGTTTCCAGATGTTTGATTTCGTCCAGAAGGTCCCGGGCAAAGTCATCCTCTCCCAGGGATTCCAGAAATTCCACTTCGTCAAGATATTCCCGGCGGCGCTGCTGATAATTGGCAATTTTTTTGACGGGCTCAAACAATTCGCTGGCGATCGGTTTGTAGAATTCCACCGCTGTCATTTCCTTGCCCAGCTGGGCAACTGTCTGGCCGAACACTTCCAGCACGCGACGGCCATAGCTGGTTTCTGGGATCAGGGCGGCGAAACGCTCATGTCCTGACAGCGTTGCAAAGTGGAGAATGCGCCGGACCTGTTCCTCGGGACGGAAACTCAGCAGATATACACCGTTCCCGGCCACAGTATGGTCAGTGGAAAACCCGATGATTTTCACCCCCGCCTTTCGGGCGTCGTCCTTTATGGCGCGAATGTTGTCGGCAAATAACGGGCCCAGAATGATGTCCACCTTTTGCTCCAGCAGGGATACGAAGGCCCCCCGTGCCCCCGGTTGGGTGCCCCGGGTGTCTGCGGGAATGAGCCGTAATCGTTTATCGCGGGAATCAAACAGCGCCATTGTTGCGGCGTTAAACAGGGCTTCGCCGACAACTGAATTGGGGCCGCTGAGCGGCACCAGCATGCCAATCCGGATTTCCTGGCGAATCTGGTCCCTGTCCGGGGTCTCTTGCTTCGTGTCCTCCTGCCGCGGCGGCGCTTCATCCCGCACAAGAGGGGTCGGTTTGGGACCGCATCCCTGCAGGCCCAACAGGCCTACGAAGAGAAACAGGATGATATTTGGTAGCTTCCTTATAGAGATCATGTTGGCGGTAGGGCTCTGTATAGATTCCGAATTTTCTGTTTTGTGCAGTAAAGACTTTCATAACCTGCCAATAAATACTTTAATAGCCTGTATGAGTGGGCTAGGCTAGCCTTGAATTACGGCAAAGTTGTGAATCCTTGCATGGAAGCATTTGAAAAAACAGATAAAAAAATTACGCCGGGGCTGTATGTCACGGCCACGCCGATTGGTAATTTAGGAGATATTACCCTCAGGGCCCTGTCTGTGTTGCGCCAGGCGGATGTCATTGCCTGCGAGGATACGCGGGTAACGGGGAAGCTGTTGTCCAGATTCGGGATTGAGGCGCGGTTGGTGGCCTATCACGATCACAATGCAGACCGGGTGTTGCCGCAGCTTCTTGACCGTTTGGCGCGGGGGAAGAAGGTGGTGCTGGTCAGTGATGCCGGCACGCCACTGATTTCCGATCCCGGATACCGGCTGGTGAAAGCGGCCCGGGATTCCGGCTATTATGTTACCAGCCTGCCCGGGGCCAGCGCGCTTCTGGCGGCGTTATCCAGTGCTGGCTTGCCGACAGACCGTTTTTTGTTCGCCGGTTTTCTGCCGGGGAAAACCGCGGCGCGGCGCAAAGTGGTGGAAGAATTGAAAAGGCTGGCGGCCACGCTAGTATTTTATGAGTCCCCGCACCGGCTTGCAGACAGCTTGCGGGATCTTGGCGACATATTGGGAAATCGTCCGGCGGCGGTATGTCGGGAATTGACCAAATTATACGAAGAAATCCGCCAGGATGGCCTTTATGATCTGGCGTGCCATTATGCCACGGCAGGGGAACCGAAAGGGGAAATTGTCCTGGTGGTTGGGCCGCCAGAGGCGGTACAGGCCACGGAGGATGATCTGGATGAGGCGCTGAGATCGGCGCTGAAAAAACTGAGTGTCAGGGAGGCCGTGGCGGCCGTTACCTATATAACGGGGCGCCGCCGCAAGGAAGTGTACCGCCGGGCTCTGGAGCTGGCGGGGGAGGCTGAGGAGCATGAGGTCTGAGGCGAACAGAAACAGGACTTATCGGCGGGGAATATGGGCCGAAAACCTAGCTATTCTGTTTCTCAGACTTAAAGGCTACCGAATTCGCGGGCACCGTTTTAAATGTCCGGTTGGTGAAATCGATATTATCGCCGAAAGCCGCCGGTGGATCGTATTTGTTGAGGTCAAGGTCCGGCCTACACTTGCCCAGGCCGCTGAGGCCGTGACCGGACGCCAGCAACGCCGCATTAACCGGGCGGCGGAGTGGTATCTGGCGCATCGGGTCGGGGTAAGGGAGCGGCGCGAGGCGGCCTCCTGCCGGTTCGATGCCATCCTGATGGCGCCCTGGCGCTGGCCGGTGCATGTGAAAAACGCCTGGCAGATGGAGCAGGACATGGTATGACACGGAGCATGACACGGATATTGTACTGCATGGCGCCCCGCAGAACAGGATGAAAACGGTTCAGGAAACAGGAAAGGCAGCACCAAGGGATGACGGGAAACAAACGCGATCATATGGCCTATCTGAAGAAAGTTGGCACTCTGCCGGATGAGGAGGTTGACCTGGCTCATACGGCTCTTGTGCTGGCGGCGCTAGACCGGCCGGGCGTTGCGTTGCAGAAATATCACCATCACCTGGAAATCCTGGGCCTGGATCTGGCCAATGATGGTCATGCGGCGCAGACAGCCGGGGAGCGGGCGGAAGCATTATCCGAAGTGTTGTGGCGACGTCATAATTACGAAGGCAACGAAAAATTTTATGATGATTTACAGAACGCGAATCTGATGTCGGTGATCGACCGCCGGTTGGGGATTCCGGTAACACTTGGCATTCTGTATATTCATGCGGCCCGTTCCCGGGGGTGGCAGGCGGAAGGCGTTAATTTTCCCGGCCATTTTCTGGTGCGCGTTTATGGTCTGAATGACCAGGCAATCCTTGATCCGTTTCATGGGGGGCGGTTGTTGACGGCACGGGACCTGCGGGCGATGATTCGTGCGGTTGGCGGGGAGAAAGCGGAATTGGAACCGGCCTATTATGCCGCCGTTGAAAACCGCCGGGTTCTTACCAGAATGCTCAACAACATTAAAATCAGATGCCTGCAAATCAGTGACCTGACAATGGCCTGTGACATCCTGGAACGGATGTGTCTTATTGATCCTGAGAAAATCGAACATACATATGAGCTGGGCATACTTCAGGCTTATCAGGGCGAGCTTGAGAAAAGCCGGCATATTTTGCGAATCTGCCTGGACCGGTTACAGGACCGGCCTGATGGGGACAAAATGAAGAAACATGTGCTGGAAACCTTGCGAGATATTTCCCGCGCCCATAAACCGGATATTGTTGCGTTAGTCAGTAACGACCATGAAAAGGAATAAATTATGAGTTTGTCCGTAGCGATACAGATGGACCCCATCGAAAGCATCGACATCAACGCCGACAGCACCTTTGCCTTGGGACTGGAGGCGGAACGGCGGGGACATCGACTGTATCATTACTTGGTCAATGATCTCTCTTATGAGAATGGCCGGGTTCTCTCGCATGTCCGGCCGCTGACTCTGCGCCGGGAAATCGGCAACCATTTTTCCCTGGGAACTCCGCGCCGTCTGGATCTAGGGGCCGAGACCGATGTGATCCTGATGCGTCAGGATCCGCCCTTTCACATGGGATATATTACCGCCACCCATCTGTTGGAACTTATTTGCAACGAGACGCTGGTGGTCAATGATCCCGTTTCCGTGCGCAATGCGCCGGAAAAAATCTTCCTTGCCAAGTTTCCCGAGCTTATGCCGCCGACGCTGATCACCCGCAACGGCCGTGATGTGGAAGCCTTTCGTGAAGAATACAAGGATGTGGTGATCAAGCCGCTTTATGGCAATGGTGGCAAAGGTGTTGTGCGGGTCCGTGACGATGATGAAAACATGAAAAGCCTAATTGAGCTGTTTCAGGATTTTTATGTGGAACCCTTCATTGTTCAGAAATATCTGCCCGAAGTGCGTCAGGGCGACAAGCGGATCATACTGGTGGATGGGGAGGCTGTGGGAGCCATTAACCGGGTGCCGGCCAAAGGCGAAGCCCGTTCCAACATGCATGTGGGCGGCCGGGCGGAAAAAACCGAGCTAACCCCACGTGAGATGGAAATCTGCGAAGCCATCGGTCCCACCTTGCGGGAACAGGGGCTGATTTTTGTGGGGATCGACGTGATCGGGGATTATCTGACAGAAATCAATGTCACCTCGCCCACGGGAATTCAGGAAATCGAACGATTTGACGGCACCAATATCGCCGCCATTATCTGGGATGCCATCGAAAAACGGGCCTCCTGAGGGGGAGACACAGTGGGCTGTTTTTTCGTCATTGCGTTCCCTTCCTTGTCATCAACACAGTTCTGTACACGCAAGGCTCGCGCTCCCTTGGGTCGCCACGCCTTCTCAGGGCTCTTCACCGTTCCCGGAACGAGGTGCTGAGCGCATTATTGATGGGTTTAACCAGATATTGTAGCAAGGTTTTTTCCCCGGTTTTAATGTCGGCGACCACCGTCATTCCCGGGGTGATCCGGTTTGAAGAGGGGTCTGTGCCCACATAATTACGGGGCAGTTCAACAATTCCTTTGAAATAGGTGACGCCTTCCTCATCCATGAAGGATGACGCCGACACCTTTTCCAGCCGACCTTCCACGCCGCCAAACCGGGCGTAGTTATAGGTATCCACCTTGACCAATACCTCGCCGCCCACCTTCACATGACCGATATCCCGGGGGGAGATCCGGACCTCGGCCTGAATTTTTCCGGTATAGGGAACAACTTCCGCTACCACGTCACCGGGAGGTACAACACTGCCGGCAGACCGGTATTTCAAGCCTTTGACAATGCCGTCCGTGGGGGCCTTGACATTCAGCCGTGTCACGCGGTCATCCAGACGCTCAAGATCGGCCGTGACTTCGGCCAGTTCCTTGGACAGGTTGCCCATCTGTATCAGGGCGTCATTGCGCAGATTGGCCCTGAGCTGGACAAGGTTGCTTTCGGCTTCCGTGATACTGGCCTTGATTCCGGCCTTGCGGGTGAGGGTCTCCTGAAGACTGCCTTCGGTTTTATTATATTCTTTCTGGGCTTCGAGAAGGCGGAGTCTGGATCCCAGCCCTTTTTCAGTCAGTTCCCGACGCATTTTCAGTTCTTCGGCAATAATCTCCAGCGCTTGCCTTTGGTTTTTTTCCTGCTCAAGCAGAGTGGCCCATTCATTACGCCGTTCGGCGATCTGGGCCAGGATAACGTCTTCTTGCGCTTTGCGAGAGCGGATTTGCTGTTGCAGAATGTCCCGCTGGTCCCGCACCAGAGTGGGATATGTGGCCTCGAAACGGGAAAAGTCCGGAGTTTTGTCCAAGGCAAAGGCTTTCAAGCGCTCTACCTGCATGCTGAGCGCGGCATGGCGCGCCAGCATTCGGCCCCGTTCGGAAGTGGCTTGTGTGGGCGCCATTCTGAGCAGGGTCTGTCCCTTTTTCACCATCTCGCCTTCTTCGACCAGCACCTCGGCGACAATGCCGCCTTCCAGATGCTGCACCGGCTGGATTGAGGCGGCGGGTACAATCTGTCCCTGAGCCATGCTGGTTTCGTCTAATTTGGTGACAGCGGCCCACAGAATGCAGCTCAGGACAAAAAAGCTGATAATGCCGATGGTGGAGATGACCGCCTTGGGCGGTCCGGCTTCTTCCAGCAGGATGGCGCGGGATAGGAACCGGGTGTAATAAGTGGTCGGTTTTTCTTTTTTGACCCGGGCCGCTTCAGTGGCTTTCAGCAGCAGGTTCCGGGCAAGTTTGCGGCTTTTATGGATCATTTCGGGCCCGCCGGCTGGTCCGGTCTGGGCGGTTTGGGGATGTATGTCTTTTTTCGTCATGATCTGTGCCTTGTTATTTCTGATCACCGGCTGTTTTTTCGAGGGGGCGCGGGGCCTGATTTGGGAAGATCTGGTCCGGCGGCCCGAAATTGCGGACCATGCCATCCTGAAGGACTAGCACCTTGTCGGCCATCTTGATGTGGCTGGGCCGGTGGGAGACCATCAGGATGGTGCATTTCCCTTTTAGGGTAGCCAGAGTTTTCATGAAGGCCCTGTCGCCCTCAAAATCCAGCGTCTTAGCCGGCTCATCCAGCAGCAAAATGGGGGCCTGTTTCAAAAAGGCCTGGGCCAGCGACAAGCGCTGTTTGAAACTGGAGGGCAGGCTTTGTATAGACTGATCGCCGATACGTGTATCAAACCCGTTTTCCAAGGCTTGAATATCGTCCAGGACATTGGCCATACGGCAGGCCTCCTCAAGCTCTTTTTGAGATGCGGTCGGTTGGCTGAGGCGCAGGTTCTGGGCAATGGTGCCGTGGAAAAAGTGGGCCTGCTGGGGCACATAGGCGATGGATTGACGCAGGACAGCCGGGTTGATCTGTCGGATGTCCATGCCGTCCAGAATGATTTGCCCTGCCTGCGGCTTATGCATGGCCAAAAGCAGTTTGAGAAGGGTGGATTTGCCGGCAGCATTGGGGCCCATAATGGCCAGCATTTCGCCTGCATTCACCTTGAAGCCTGCACCGAGCAGCGCAGGTTCCGAGTCCGGCTTATAACGGAAACTGGTCCGGTCCATAATGATATTGCCGGCAAAACGACGCTGGGTCAGGCTGTTGGGGTCCGGATTATATTCGGAGGGCAGTTTCATCAACTGGTTGATCTGGCGGATGCTGTTGCGAATCTGTTCCACCCGGCTCAGGGTCAAAAACAGTTGCTGTAAAGGGGATAGCACACGCCAGATCAGCGCCATGCTGGCAATCAGCGCCCCGATGGTCATGTTGCCGTCCAGAACCTTGAGCACCCCAAAACCCACGGTGGCAATGCCGGCACCCATCATAATGGCCTGGGCCAGACTTTGCAGCAGCAGACTGACTTGGGATGTTCTGAAATGGGTATAGGCGCTTTCGGCAGACAAGTCACGATAGCGCTTTATCCAAGGTCTTTCGGCTGCCGTCTGTTTGATGGTGCGCAGATTGGACAGGGTTTCCACCAGAAAACTGTGGCGCTGGGCCCGGGCCCGGGAGGAGGCCACCACATTGCGCTTCATGGCCGGTAAAATAATGGCGGCCACCAAGACGAAAATCCCCATCATCACCACTGGAATCCAGGCCAGGTTGCCGGCGAGGATGGCAATAACTGCAACAAAAAGAAAGACAAAGGGTAATTCCAGGATCACATTGACCAATGTGCTGGAAAAAAATCCCTTGATGGAGTCAAATTCCTTGAGACGGGAGACCTGGCTGCCGATGGGGGCCGATTCAGTCATCATCGGCGGAAGCGATAAGAGTTTCTGGAAGGTGGCGTTGGCGATGATGTTTTCCACTCTGGCGCCAAGATAGGCCACCTGTCGGGCCCGCAGGATCCTGAGGCCGATTTCGCATAGTACGGCAAGGCCGATGCCCGTCACCAGATATCCAAGCGTACTGGTGGACTGGGACGGAATCACCTTGTCATACACGCTCATGACAAACAGCGGGACAAGCAGGGCAAACAGATTCAGCATCAACGTCATGGCCAGAAGCTGTCGGAGCGACCCCTTGAATCGCAAAAAAAGATCCCAGAACCAGTTCTGCGGGGTCGTCTCCTTGGCCACTTTGTTGGTCTGGCTGCCATATTGGGTGGAAACGAAAAACGCTGTGCCAAAACGTTTCCGGCCGTCTGTATATTTTTCCTGCTGATCCTGGCCATCGAAATAACGAATGCCCTTTTCATCACGGGACAAGAGCACTACCGGTTTGCCGTGTTCCACAAACAGGCACGGCAACAGACGGGCGTCAATAGAGGCCATATCCACCTCTGCCGGTGTTGTCATATAATGCAGATGCGCCAGGGTGTTTCTGAATTCTATCAGATTGAGGCTGTCGGCAAAATGCGGCAGGGCTTCAAACAGCCGTCGGATATTACCGCGCCAGCCCAGGGCTTGCAGGAGGGGCAGGAGACAGGCCGCATAATCCGAAGAGGCGCGAAACGACCCGATCTGGCCGGAATGCAGGGCTTCGGCCAGTTGATCTGATTTAGCCACTGTCAGGCGGGCGCTGTCCCGGAATTTGTCGTGCAGGTCCTCGATCATCTTCCGTGCCGGCCCTTTTTGCTTTGCGGCGCTTGTCTTGTCTGGCGCGCTGGCGGGGATTTCCCGGGCCGTCTTGTGGGAAATGACGCGCGTGTTCATACGTGTTCTCCCTTTTTGGGGGCCGGGCCGGATGTCTTCTCGTCCCTATGGGACGACAGGGTCAGGTGGCCTTTATTAAGGTCATAGAGCTTATCCGCGAGTTTCAGCAGGGAAGGCCGGTAACTGACCAGAACCATGGTGCTTACCCCTTTCAAAGACGTCATGACGTTGATCAGGTCCTCATCGGACTGGTTGTCCAGACCGGAATTGGCTTCGTCAAACAGAATGACATCCGGTTGCCAGGCCAGAGTGCGGGCGATGGCGATGCGTTGGGCGATGCCCGTGGGAAGTTCGTTTTCGGCGCCGTCTCCGATCTGTGTTTCATATCCGTCCGGCAAGCGGGCCAAGATGCTGTTGAGATTAAGCATTTCGGCTACTTTCAGAGCCGCGTCAATATGTTCATCACCGCGGAACATGGTCAAATTGTCGAGGATCGTCCCACGGAACATGACGGGTTTCTGGGGCAGATAGGCAATCTTCTGCCGCAGGCTTTCTGTCGTGAACGCCTCTGGCGGGTGACCATTGATCAGGATTTCTCCCTGTTGGGGTGTCAGTCCGCCCATCAAAGCCCATAACAAGGTCGATTTACCCGCCCCGTTGCCGCCCCGGATGCCAATGATGTCGCCGCGCCGGATATCCAGACTTACATTCTCAAGAATGAGCGGGGCATTCGGCGTATAACGGAAAGACAGATTTTTCAGGGAAATGCTGTCGATCCGGTCCACTTCGATAAGGTCCTTCGCGGGTTCCGTTGTTTTTGTCGGGCGTTCCTGGGGCAGGTGCGTGATGGCGTCAAGTTTGTCTTTGGCGATCTGAATATGCTGAAACCGGGTCCAGATGCCCAATGCCCTGAGCAAGGGCTGGACGGTCCGCCCAGCCAGAAGCGTGCTAGCAGCCAGCGCCCCGATGGTCATCTGGCTGTCAATGACCATCAGGCTGCCGATGCTGACCACGGCAATCATGGTAATCTGGGAAAAGATATTGCCGAGACTTTGGGCCAGGCCATTGAGGTAAATCACGGAATAACTGGCGGCGGAACAGCTTTCCATCAGTTTTTCATAACGTCGGTTCATCAGATGTTCCATAGCCAGGCTTTTGATGGAATGAATGCCGTTTAGCACTTCGATGATGAAGCTGTAACGCCGGTCTTCCCAGATAGCGTCTTTTTCAATGGCGTCTCTGAGTCGTACTCCGAGAACAAAAGCCAGTGCACCAAGGAGCAGAAGTAAAAGTACAGGCACCACCAGCAGGCTGCCGCCGATAATGCCAAGCAGGGCCAGAAACAGAAAAACAAAGGGGAGGTCCACCAGAGTGAGTCCGGCCTGGCTTGAATAAAAATCACGAACTGAATCAATTGCGCTCAAGCGGTCCAGGTGAACACCAGGGGGTGTTTTTTCCAGTTCGGTCAGTTCGGCGTTGAGAATTTTTTCGACGGCAAAGCTGCCCATGTCATGTTCAAATTTGGCGCCAATCCAGCCGGCAAGATAGGCCCGGGCCGAGCGCAGGAGGACATCAATGATCAAAACCCCAAGCAAACCGATGATTAGCAGGGTCAGTGTATTCAGCGCAGCGTTGGGAATAATCCTGTCATAGACCTGCAACAGCACCATGGGCAGTGCCAGGGACAAGGCATTCAAAACCAATGAAGCCAGAAGGATATCTTTGCGCAGGATAGGCATAAACCCAAGGTTTTCCAATCCTGTTCCTGTCATATTGCTGTCTTTGAACATCAACGCTTACTACTTCTTGCGGTTAACCTTTTGGGCATATTCCAAAATATTCAATATCTTGGCAGCAAAAGGGGTTTTAGCCCCTGATGCTCTTTCTTACCCCATATTGCGTTGAATAATGGTTAACGACCGCAAGGAATAAAAAGATATTTTCAATTTAACTAAAAAGATGGTTTCAATTTTATGAAAATTTTATCAATTGAATCTTCTAATATTTTGTTTTTTAAGAGTTTTTTATCTATTCCTTTAAATCTTGTTAACCATGACTGGAAAGGTTTTGTTCACCTCTGTCTGATAATTTCTAAAAGGGCTCAAAGGTGCGGCGACCTTTTGGAGCCACCTGTTATTATTGCGTACAAGAAACCCAAGTCGCCATGCGGAGTTGATGATGACTCAGGAATCCGGAAACACCACAACATCTGTCTTTAATATTGACCTGGATCCCAAATTGCAGGGGGCGGACAGGGTCAGAAAGGTAGAACGGCCTGAAAGTCGCCTGAATACAGAGCGAGACGATGTTGTTCAGGACACCCAGACTCGGGCCAATATTCATCAGGGCAGTGATCAGTCTGAAGGGACAGCTCTTCCTAGTACTCGCGGTGTTGGTGGGGCCTCCGTATGGCGTTCGGAGGATGTGCCGCAGGACGCTTCTGAATCGCCATTTCAGGCCGGCGCTGACGGAAATGATGTGGAGCGTGAAACGGAGGATGCCTCCACACCCCGTTCTGAAACTCAGGAGCCGTTTTCGGGGGGGACAGTTTCTTCAGGGCGCGCGACAACTCCCCTGAATTTTGAAGAGTCGCGCACGGGGGGTGCCGCGAGAGTATCAGAAAATACGGCTCCCGGGCAGGCAGAAGCCAATGACCTGTCGGCGGGATCTCTGCCGGTAGAAAATGCTTTAGGGGCTGGAAATGAGGCGGAAGAGGCAAATATGCCGCCTGTGGCGGTGGATGATGTTGCCAACACTGATGAGGACAGCGCCTTTATCATTGATGTGCTGGCCAATGACAGTGATGCAAACGGGGATCGGCTGATCATCACAGATGCCGTCCTGTCAGACGGACAAGGGGCGATCAGTCATGACGGGCAACAGATTACCTTTAACCCCGGCAGCGCCTATGATTATCTCTCGCCCGGTGAAGAGGAAACGGTCACCGTGATCTATACAGTGGCCGACAGCGCGGGAGAGACCAGCACGGCAACCTTAACCCTGACGGTAACCGGCAACAATGACGGTCCTTCGGATATTACCCTTGCTGGCAACAGCATTGCGGAAAATCATGTCGGAGCGGCGGTCGGCGCGCTGGAGAGTGTGGATATAGATCGTAATGACACGGTGACTTATGACGTCAGTGATTCCCGTTTCGAGGTGGAAAACGGTATCCTGAAACTGAAAGACGGGGTCAGCTTGGACTATGAGCAGGCCGCCTCGATCGACGTGACGGTCACGGCCCGGGACCAGGCCGGGGCGGAATTCAGCAAAATCTTCACTATTGATGTGGCAAATGTGAATGAGGCCCCGGAGGCTTCAGATCTGTCTGGCCAGACGGCGGAACACAGCCTGTATGAAGGGCAGCTGACGGCCACTGATGTGGATGGAGACAGCCTCAGCTACCGCTTGCTTTCCGGTCCTGAAAAGGGAGACCTTGTCATTAATCCTGACGGGTCGTTCCGTTTTGATCCCGACCGTCGGTTTGATGGCCTGGCCGCGGGAGAAGAGGAAACGGTCCGCTTCACTTACGAAGTGTCGGACGGGGCTGGCGGTACCGATACAGCCACGGTGAGTCTCACGGTAATGGGCAGCAATGACGGTCCGGTGGTGGGGACTGTGGATCTGGGGGCGACGGCGGAGGATACGACCTTTACGTTTAGCGCCGATGATCTTCTGGCACAGGCGTCGGATGTGGACGGGGATGCGTTGACGGTGACCTCGGTCAGTGTGGATCCGGCCTATGGCACGCTGGTGGACAAT
>MDSW01110667.1_pt1 | contig 35127 bp, 45 predicted proteins | sample 811171 | NCBI WGS metagenome assembly MDSW01 (sample SAMN05326641, study PRJNA326480) | marine metagenome | isolation source: seawater | place: Atlantic Ocean: North West | collected 2012 | reverse complement strand
AATTATCATGACTCCAAATTATTTTAAATATAGAGAAAAATACAATCTAGATATTATTGACCATAAAAATACTTTGTTAAAACCGTATAACTCAAGATCACCTACCTATGATGTTATTGAACAAGCTCCAGAATTTGATAGAAAGATATGTGCAGCTTTCCCAAAGGTTCCTGTTATTGATTTTGAAATTCAAAAAATACGACATTGTAGTAAAAAGGTTATAAACGGTTCTAGACAGTTTGAAATAAATCAGAAAAATATTGATAAGATGATGAACTTTGAGTTATTTGAATTTGAAAATTATTGTAAAATATGTACAGAGGTTATTGATAAAAGACCAAGAGATCAGATACTAAAAATTATGGAAGTTATGAAATGAAAATATTTGCAGTAGCTTTAAATCTACATGATCATAACACATATGATGGTGTATTTCACAATCAAAGAGAAAGATATACTAGACGCAAACATAATATACCTTGGCACTTAGATGCCTATGAAGATCATTCTGTAAATGAAAGAATGAACATAGATGACTACAAACTTAATGAAGAATTTTATAAAGAATATTTTAAAAAGAAAGATGATACTATATTAGCTTTCAGCTGCACAGTAGGTGGTGTTAGACATTCAAAAGAAACTTTACTAAGAACAACATTAATAGATGATCATTTAGTATTCTATTTCAAACCTAAAAAATTATTTGACTATTACTATAAACATGGTATATATTACATTGACCACCATCAATCTCATGCTACATATGCATTTATAAACTCTGGTTTTGAAGAATCCGATATACTTGCTATTGATGGTCTTGGATGGAACTATAAATGTATCTTTGTTGATAAAGATCAAAACATTCATGATAAAACAGAAGAACTACCTTTGGGTTGGCTTTGGAATCAAATGTCCAAACTAACAGGATTTGGGCCATTAGGAGCAAGTAAACTTATGGGTCTTGTTGGTTATGGAAAATATGAAGAATATTATTATAATGTTTTTGAATTGATAATTGAAGATAGAAGAAAAGAAAAATCTGGACATATGCATAATGAAATTAATCTAGATTATGGTATTGAAAATTTAGCATTTACTCTTCAAAAATTTACATTGGATAAAATTCGAGAACATATTTTTCCACTCAAGACTTCTGATAATTTATGTCTAGCTGGTGGAGTAACATATAATGGTTATATGAATGAAGAATTTACCAAACATTATAAGAATGTTTTTGTTCCACCAGCAGTAGGTGATGAAGGTCAATCAATAGGATGTTACCAACACGCTGATTATACTTTAAACAAAAACAAACATATCTCTAGTGCATTTGGTGGAGAAGAATATTCTTATGGTATGATAACAGGGCCAAACCTAGATATTAAAAAAATAGCACAATCTATTGCAGACGGTAAAATCGTAGGATGGTATCAAGGTAAATCAGAAAGTGGTAATCGTGCATTAGGTAATAGAAGTATTTTAGCTGATCCTAGAAATCCAGATATAAAGGATATTATAAATCACACAATAAAACAACGAGAAGATTTTAGACCCTTTGCACCAGCTGTATTAGAAGAACATTATAAAGAATATTTTGATACTAATAGTCCTAGTCCATATATGTCTCGTATTGTAAAAGTTAAATCAGATAAAATTCCTGGCGTTACTCACGTTGATAATACTGCACGAATACAAACTGTCAATAGAGAATTTAATGAAAAATTCTATGACCTTATAAATGAATTTTATAAGATAACAGGAATACCAATGTTATTAAATACAAGTTTTAACTGTAAAGAACCTATAGTTGAAACACCGCAAGATGCTATCAGAACTTGGAAGAGAACAGAATTAGATATACTTGTAATAAATAATTATGTCTTGGAGAAGTAATATGTCTATAGAAGAAACATTTAAAAAAAGGTTTCAGGCAAGAAGATTTTTAAAAGATAAAATTCCAGATAAAGAATTAATAAAATCTTTATTAGAAAAAACTTTTGAATTAGTTCCGTCTAAACAAAGTCTAGTACCTTATAATGTTTGGGTTTTAGGCCCAGAGCATTTAGAAACTAAACAAAAGTTACATAATCTTGCTTCCTGGCATTGGCAAAAAAACAAAGAAGGAAGGGTTCATAACGGAACCATACAACTTCTTGCGCCATATCTTATAATTTTTACTGATAGACAAGTAAATGATCCTAGTCCAGCTATAGTAAGAAATATACAAAGAGGCCATCCATACCCAATTCTAGAATTGGGAAATGAACAAGTTAATAAAGCTCTAGAGGTAGGAATGTTTTCTAAAATATTAACTGGTCTTTGTTTAGAAAAAGATTTAGCAGTATCATATACTTTGTGTTTTCCCACAAATAAGGAAAAACAAAAATCTACTGTTCCAGAACTTATTGACATTATAGAAAGTCATGTATTGTTATTAATGAGTATAGGATATCCAGCTGGAGAAAATTTTATTAGAGAATTTAACGAATATAAACCTCCAATTGAAAATGTTATAAAATGGATATAAAACAAAAAGAAGCCTTTGAGCAAAAATTAAAAGACAAAAAGTTTTGGTTTTGTCCTTTACCGTTTACGCACATTTTTTCTAGTTTAAGTGGAAGATATGCTCCCTGTTATGATGCTTTGGGAAGAACAGGGCACAATATGGAAACAAGCACTATTGAGGAATGGTATACATCTGATTATCAAAATAAATTAAGGGATCAAATGACCAGAGAAGATTATGATCCAGAATACTTAAAGGAACATTGTACTGGTTGTTGGAAACAAGAACAAAAATATGGCCGCTCTGATAGAATGAAATACACCGAACAAATTCTTGCTGGCACATTTGACAGTAAAGTTCCAGAACTATTACGATTAGTAAAAAAATTTATGGCTGTAGGAGAAATTGGTTTAGATGAAAGAGTATTAGATTTAAAAATGAAAATGTTTGGTAATGCTTGTAATCTTGATTGTTATATGTGTACACCTAGAAGTGCAAATACTAGAACCGTATCATTGAGCAAATTAGATAAAGTATATGATCCAGATTTAGACCCTAAAGATGGTTTAAGAATGAATACATTGAAACATGATGATGAAAGGTATCTAGATGATATAGCTTCTGTCGCACAATATACAAGATCAATAAAACTTATAGGTGGAGAACCTTTAGTTATGGTAAACCATTATAAACTCCTAGATAAGTTAGTAAAAACTGGTCACTCTAAAGGAATTGATTTAATCTATAAAACTAACCTTTCTGTTTTTAATATGGAGGGGTATGATTTCAGAAACTACTTTGATCACTTTAAAGAATTTATTATGAAAATATCTATAGACTCTTATGGAGAATATAACGATTATATAAGAAAAAAATCTGACTGGCCTGATCTTATTAACAACATGAAAACAATGAAAGAAAGAAAAAATTCTAGAGTAAATGTTCACTCCGTTATCTCTACATTAAGTGTATTAAAGTTTTACAAATTACAAGAATATTTAAAACAAGAGGAAATAGAACACACTTATTACATTTTAGAACATCCAGCTATTTTACAAGTTAAAAACTTACCAAAAGAAATTAAAGATGATCTTATACCTAAGTATAAGAATAACCCAAATATACAGAGAGCACTAGAAAAAGAATGGGATAAAGAACAATTCATAAAATCTATAGATTATTGTTTAGCTCTAGATAAACTACACGGTCATGACTTATTTAAATTACATCCAGAACTAAAACCACATTATGAAAAGGCGAAATATGATTGATCTAAATTTATTAAAAAATATGATGAAAGAAGTGAGAGAAAATAAAAATTTTTTAGATTCTTTAAGTCCTAATCAATTTATATCAAAAGATTTCTTAATTAAAAATATTAAAAAAATAGACATATTAAATTCTGAATCTGAAATAGTAATATTTGGATGTTGGTATGGTAGTATTATAATACCAGCTTTTTATAATGATGTTAAACGTATAACTGCTATAGATATAGATCAAAAAGTTATTAGTATAGCTAAACATAGAATATTCACTGATTATAAAAAAATTGATTTTATAGCTAAAGACCTTTTTCCTTGGGCTGAGGATTCTAGTAGAATAAAAAAAACTGATCTAATTATTAATACATCATGTGAACATATGAAACCAATGAAAAGTTTAAAAATTTTAAACAACTTAAATTGTTATTTTGCATTTCAATCTAATAATATGTTTGATATTGAAGGTCATATTAATTGCGTAGAAACAATGGAAGAATTTAAGTATCAACTACCAGATAACGCAGATATAATAGTAGAAGATGAAGTTTCAGACTCTAGAGGAACTAGATTTACAGTAATTGGAAAATTAAATGAAAAGAGTGATTTATAGCTTTTATATTGATATATCAAAAGAAGAATTTGTTGATAACATAAAAACAAACTTAAATACCAAAAACCAACTCAAAGAAAACTATCAAAGGCTAATTGACTGTAAAATTAAGTATGCAGAGAATATAAATGTACCTTTTAAAATGTTTGAAGGGGATGGTGAATGGAAAGAATATTATAACTATTTCAAAGAAAATCGTCCATACATTACTACTTACAATATAGTAAATTTTTATAAAATACATCTACTGTATAAACTAGCTAAAGAATATGATGAAATACTTTATCTGGATTTTGATGTAGTTCCTGTTACCAATGAATCTTTTTTTGATGCATGGGATTTATCTAAGGGCATTTGCGTTTTAGAAAATAATGATAAAGTGGAAAGAATGAATAAGATAACTCCCACCACACAAACTATTAGAAGTCCTACATCAAAATATTATAATACTCAAGCTATGTTATTAGAAAAAGGATACCCCTCAGATAATAATGTTATTAATACTGGAATAATTGGAGCAAATAAGGAACACATAGATAAATTAAAATACTTTGATAAGTTTGATCAAACTCTAAAGTTTATGAAAAAACTAAAAAACAATTATGATATTTTTCCTAAGAAAATAGTAGATTGTTTTGGATATGATAACGAAACAATTTTTAGTTATAAACTAATAGAGAATGAAGTTCCTGTACAGTGGTTAGATAAACAATGGCATTATTTTTTTGATACATTTCTTTTTGTTCCTAAAGAAACAAAGCTAGTCCATGCGATAAACAAAAGATTTGATGTTGTGTGGAGATATATGGAAAAACAAAGTGTTGTGGAATCTTAATAATTTAGATATATTTTTGGACATTACAACTGCTTGTAATGCAGCTTGTCCTATGTGCATAAGAACAAGGCCAACAGGAAAAAGAGTACCTTGGCTACCTAAAATAGAATGGTCTATTGAAGATTTTAAGAAAGCTATTCCCCCAAACGTGTGTCAAGCTAGTACAGATTTTCAGATATGTGGAAGTACAGGTGATCCAATTATTAATAAAGATATTATAAAAATGGTAGAACATATTAGAAATAATTGTAATTCCTTTATTCGTATTAATACAAATGGTTCTTTAAGAGATGAAAATTTTTGGTGGGAGTTAGGAGTAATTGGTGAAAAAAAACTAACAGTAGAATTTGCCATTGAAGGTATAAATCAAGAAATGCATGAAAAATATAGACAAAAAACATACCTTGAAAAAATACTCAATAATATGGACATTCTATCCAATACAAAAGCTAATGTAGAAACACAAACTATTGTATTTAAACATAACCAAAAATACTTAAACGATATTGAAGAACTTTGTGTAAAACATGGTTCTGTTAAACACAGACACGTATATACTGACAGATGGCAGATAGGTAAAGATGGTCAAGGTGGTAGCTCAAAATGGTATTTTGTAAATAGTAAGGGTATTCCAGACACTTTAGAAAAGGCTGAAACAGAACAAAAATTAAAAACAACAAAACATGAACAAAAAAATATTAAAAATACAACAATGTCAGTTAGTAAAATTAGAAGAAATGATACTTTGATTACGACAAATAATATAAAATGTGAATGGGGTAATATAAACAAAGTAGTAATAAATCCAGATGGCCAAGTTATGCCGTGTTGTTATATTGCACTATCTATGTATCCAGGCCGTTATCCAACTAGAAAAGCTCAAGCTATGCATAGAGAATTTAGAGATACAAAATTATGGCAAAAATATAATAATGACGATCATAATGTATTTAAAAAAAATTTACTAGATATTTTAAAAGATAGTAGTTGGTTTAATAACCACTTGCCTGAAAGTTGGAATAACGAACCGGCTCCTATATGTAAGAGATTTTGTAGTGCTTAAAATTTGTACAGTGTATTTTGAGGGAATATATACTCCCGAATATGTTTCTAACCTTTATAGAAGTTTGAAAAGAAATTCTACAACACCTTTTCAATTTATATGTTTAACAGACAATGAAAACATTGAAGCTGATATTATACTACCATATAATCATCATTCTGAAATTAAAAAACATTGGCATAAATTAAAATTTTTTAGTCCACATTTTGCATATCAAGAGCCAGGCGATGATATTATTGTCATGGATATAGATCAGATAATAGTAAACAATGTAGATGAATTATTAAATTTCCCTGTAGAAGAAAATGAATTAATAATATATGGCCAATGGTGGAACTTAAAACCATCAGAAGTTTACAATGGTGGTTTTTATAAATTTAAATCTGGTTCTTTAAAATTTATTTGGGATGATTTTATAGATGGCCCAGATTTTTGGCAATTATACTTTTATAATGAAGGAGTAGTTCATTACAAATATTACGGAGAACAAAATTATGTTAAATGGAAAATTGAGGAACACAATGCGAAACTTACATATACCCCCAAAGAATGGCTTGCAAAATATTCAAATAGTGTAAAAGAAAATGCAAAGTTAAATAAACTATATGCTAACAGATGCAACACAGATTTTATGATAGTAGGAGATGTTAATGAAAATATTAAAGTTGTACATTTCTTAGGAGTAGGTAATACAATACATAATTGTGATGCTGATTTCATCAAGGAACATTGGAAATGAATATTCTAGTAACAGGAGCTGATGGATTTATAGGTTCTCATTTAGTTAGAAGTTTACCAGAACATAATGTAATTAAATGGAAAGGTGACATAAAAAAATTTGTTTTAGATAGTTCTATTGATTTTGTAGTTCACCTTGCAGCACTTACTGATCTTAGGCAGTCTATATTACATCCAAATTTATACTGGAAAACAAACGTAGAATATTCTAAAAGAATATTTGATAGCTGTTTACGAATAGAAATAAATGTTCCTGTAGTATACGCATCCTCTTCCTGTGCTAAAGAATGGTGGCGTTCTCCATATGGAACCACAAAGAAAGTGATGGAAGAACTTGCTCATACTAATCATGTAGGACTAAGATTTACTACTGTTTGGGGCTCTGGTTCAAGAAACGATATGTTAATAAGCAGAATACTAAATGGAAATTTAAAATATAAGACAAACCACATAAGAGATTTTATTCATGTATCAGATGTTATTTCTGCAATAAAACTTTTCATAGATACTGGAACAGAAAATAAGAAAAACATATACGATGTTGGTTCTGGTAAGGGAGTAAAAATAGATGAATATGTTGAAAGTTTAGGAATAGACGTTCCTCTTAAAAAAGGTAGTGATTGTGAATCAGAATCTAATATTGCAAATATTACCGAAATGAAAAAACTAGGATGGAATCATGAGATTGATTTGTGTACGGACTGGCGAGAAATATACCGACTGGCACGTTAAAAATTTAAAACATATGATTGATACATATTCGGGCTTGACTTACGATAGTTTTGAGGTTATAGAAAACGATCTCTATGGTAATTGGTATAACAAGCTGCAAATGTATGATATGTTTAGGGATGGTGAAAATTTATATTTTGATCTCGACATGGTAATTCATGATAAAGTACCAAACCTAATCAGAAAAAATTTTACATTATTACATGATTGGTGGCGTGAAGAACATCATACTCCACTTAATTCTTCTGTAATTTCTTGGACAGGAGATGTTTCCCATATATGGAAAAAGTTTAAAGCTAATGACCAGTTCTATTTAGAAAAATATAATAAAGGAAGTGATGAGTTTTACTATAGAGAAATTGAATATGAAACTTATGATCCAGTTTGTTATTCAATAAAAAATCATCTATATAAACCAAACCTAAACTTTAGTATTTGTACACTAGGACAAATGCATCATCTTATGGAAAAGGGATGGACAGGCTGGTGGTCTGATTATTTTATAAACTGAATTGCAATTTTAAGAACTTCTATTTTTGTCTTAGCCTTACGTAGATCAGTTTTCTTCTTTTTAGCTTTACTTTTCTTTATAACATCCATTTCAAATAGTGCAAGCTTTAAAGCAAATAAATGATCTTCATTTTCAATGTCTGTGAAAAGCATAGTTAATATTGTTTCCCAATCATCACCAGCTAATTTACTAACAAGACCGTCCCTTTCAGCAATGGACATGATAGCCTGTTCAAATCCTTTTTGTTGATCTTGAACAAACATATAAGTTGACTCATGAAGTTCATCCATACTATAAATTTCAAATAACCTTATAACATCTGGATTATCTTTATCATTAATATCTAACATAAATGGATGTAATTCATCATCATGCTCATAAAGAACTTCAACTAGATTTCTTGCATTGTTAGTGAACCTCGCACTCACAAAATTATCACTATTAAACATTATTATCCTTTCGTTATTCTAAATGTATATGAATTACCATCAGCTTCCGTACCGTTAGGAAACTCTTGAGCACGATAATCATCGTGAGCACTGCCTGGGTTAGTATCAAGAGTTTGATGATTTCCTGTCACACCAGTAAGAACTCGTTCTGTAATTGTAGTTCTTATATTACCACTTCCATTAATATTATATTGGATTTGATAACCATCACTAGATTCAGAAGCTGTCTCTCGTATCCACTCTTGTAGAAGAGCTTTAAATGTTGCACTTGGATATGTTTTCAAATCATTACTAGCAGTTATAAAAAGAGGATCAGTGTATGATGGTGATCCCGAAGCTGCATTTTTAATATGAAGATAATAACCAGCGTGTTCTATGTTTACATCTTGTCTAGTACCAGCAGTTCCTATATTGGCAGCCAAATATGAACCAACATCAGCTTTTGTATCAGAAAAAACTTTTGCTCCACTCGAAACATTTGTAAATCCAGAAGCAGGAGTTGCAGAAGTTGTTATTACATAAGTACCGCCTTGAAGGTCTGTCGGTGTTCCAGCTGCAATCAAAAGATCAATTGCTGGATGAAGAAATGTATCTTTAACATCAGCAATACTCATTGCTTTAATATCACCGTTATTCGTTTGATAAATTGGCCAAGTTTTCCCTGTATCAGAGGTAGGACTAACACTTGCATTAGCTTTAACCAAGCGGTTCCAATCGGTAGAAACTACGTCTGGTTCACCTGTTGTAGTTTCTGCCGGAGCCGAACTAACGTCAACGTGAGAAGTTCCAGACCTATATCTCTGATCTACCATATTGGGAAAATGAGAAGTTGCCCCAACATTCGTGCCGTTTACTGTTAAAGTTACTGATGGGTTAGAAGCATATTGAAAACAGGTTTGGTGAACAATCTCTGTCACCATACTTGTTGTCATTTCTTTTACTTGATTTGCATCGTAGTATAATGGTTTACGAACAGCCATGATATATCCCTATTAATGGAAGTCAACCCAACTACCTCCAGCACGACCTTGAAACTTATTTGTAGTTGTGTTGTAAATTACCATACCATTAGCGGCAGTAAGAGCATCTCTTTCAGAAGTAGTCATACTACGTATAGTACCAGTTGTTATAGTACCAGAATCCAAACCAGTAACATCAGTAACTAAGTTATTATGTTCTTGTCTTAGTTTCTCTAAAGTATCAGATGTATTTACATTTGAAGCTGAAATGGCCATTATTCTTTACTCACTAATTTTTGTAAGAGTCCTTTAATTTCGTGCATCTCACATTTAATATTATTTATCTCTCTTGTAGCAGCACGAATTTCATCTCTTTGTCTTTGAGCATCTTCAGCTCTTTTCTTTGCAATATCATAAGCACTACGATTACGATTTATAATAGCTCCACTTTCTGTGTCTCTAACTAAATCTTGATGACCTTCCACTTGCAAAAATCTACTCATCTTATGTCGCCAATGCAATTGCTCTAAGGTCTTTAAGGCGAGGCGGTAAAGCAGTATTTGTACCTTGCATTAAAATTTTAATAGAGAAAGAAATAAACGGTTGTAATGGCGTTCCTATACCATCATCTGTTACACCAGCTGTGTAGATATATTGTTGAAAATCATTAACATCTAAAGATGGATTTGCCGTAACATCTGGCAAACCAGAAGTCTTAGGATCAACTACTCCACTACTTACTACTTCATTAAAATATCTCCAACCAAGATCATCAAAATCAGTTGCATCGTCAGTTCTCAATATCTTATAAAGAACTCTAATATTTGCTGATGAATGTCTAAACCCAGCAAAGAAAAGTTTTATAGCAGTAGCTGGTTGATCTAAAATCACCTTTTTAGAAATATAGATGGCAGAATTGTTATCACCTGTAGGTTCTGTAGATTTAACATAAGTTAAAGTTGGAGTTACATCACTTGATTCATCTACCAAATTCATTCTGTTTGAAATAGCTAAAACAGACTTTCTATCTAAATCAATAATTGGCGATAAATTAGAACTTTCAGAGGAAATAGTTATCGGCATCACAAAAGATTTTGCACCACCCATTTCATTAGATTCGTTAATTGAAGAAGCAATTAGTTTTGGACTATCAAAGAAAAAATTATCATTGATAGGAATAGAGTGTGCATTAGTTAAACTTGTTTGAGTAAACAATCCTGTTTGTGAACCAGAAACACTCTTCCCTTGAGTACTTCTAACTTTAGCATCTAATTTAGTTCCTGGCAATTCCATAACACCTAACAATGTCTGCAATGCATCCATTTGATAATTTTCTGTAACAGTTACTTCATCTCCACCACTAAGAGCATCAGCAGCAGCCGCAAGACCACCACCAGCTGATATCACTGGATTTGTTGTTGTAGTAATAATATAGTGATCTAATGTTGGACTTGCAATCGAATTATGAGTTTTATTAATTTCCATTAATGGAACTTGATGCAATCCATAATATTCAACTGTACTACCAGCAGCGTGTTCAACATCCGTTCCTTCAACAGCTCTTGTTACTGATCCAGCAGTGATATTATTACCGGCAATACTAGCCTGTGTATATGAAATTACTTCCGTACCATTTGCACTTGTAATTTTAATGTAGTGTAAATCATCAGAAGTACCACCACCCCCAGCTGGAGTAGCAGACCACTTCCCTGCCGTTAGATTAAAGTTTGTTCCACTAGTTAATGCAATAGTTGTTGCTCCAGCAGCCAAAGTACTTGCAAGGGTAGTTGATAATCCACTCTTAACATTACTAATAGTAACATTATTAGAAGTATCATACATATGATGATCTTTATGAGAAACTTTAACATTCGTACTACCATTACTAAATGTTAAAGGATTATTACCTAGTCTCTTAGTAGGAAGAACATCATTTTGGAAAGTTACTGTGCCTGATTTAGCATTATCAAAATTAGCAATATTAAAATTAAGTTTTATATCTTCTGTTAGAGATGGAGCCCAAGCAGTATTGTTGTGGGATTTAAACATAACTCCCATTTCTGGTTGTTCTGAAACTGTTCTAGAACCACCAACTTCTGTCTCTCCCATTCTAGCGATCCACATTTTCCACGTAGGAACATTTGTACCAAATACTACACAATACTCTTTATCTTCTTCTAGATAAACAGGAGATGGAAAAGAAATTTTTGTCATGACACTAGCATCATTAGATGTTGTAACATCAGATGGAGCTAAAACTACTCTTGCAAATGGCAATCTCTTCGGGCCAGGATATCCATTAACAGTATTCCTAATTTCTACAAAAGCAGGAATAGTTGGATCAACATTACTAAACCAAGCATCTACACTTGTTAAGAAACATCCACCATCTTCTCCAACTGAATCTTTAGTTACTTTAAATGTTTGGGCCAAAGGATCATCACCACCACCTCCGCCGCCAGGATCATCTTGCTGCTGCCACGATCTTGTGGTTGTAGAGGTAGATGTTACAGAGGTTGATTGATTAACATTTTCAACAACTACTTGACCATTTCTAGTAGCAATAATAGTCTCTTGCATAGTTTCAATTAAACCTTTAGCATTATAAATTGCTTGACCAGCTGTTTGTGGGTCTACTGTAATATTATTTGTTGCACTAGAAGTTAATCTAAATTGTATTTCCCCTGTAGGAAATTTTGGATTTCCAGCAATAGTTGGATCGGGAATTTGAAAAGTTCCTTTAATTTCACCAGCAGCATTAGTAATCAGATTTGTACCAAGAGATATTGAATCGTCTGTATCACTAGCATCACTTGTATAAGCACTTAAAGGTTTAATATATTGAGCCACAGACCTCTTATCAAAAAATGGATACAATCTAATATTCGGAAAAAATCCTGTACCTGTAAATGTTACATTTTTAGCCCTAATCCAAGGAATCAATGCAGTTGCAATTTTACGGAAACCTTGTGACTCCTCATCAATTAAAGGAACAACATCAGTTTTAATTCCAGTTCTATTTAAATCAGTTCTGGTTGTTTGTATAGTTCTTTCAGTGATTTGTCCACCACGATCTTCTACTGTCCTTCTTGTTCCTACAACACCACTCCATTGAGTTTGCCATGCGTTCCAAACAGTACCAATTTTATCAGCATTAGCGGCAAGAAATGTATTAAAGTTTCCTTCAACATTTATAATTAATTGGGGAGCGATAATAGTTTCAAACCACTCATCTCCACTAGGAGATAATTCAATATGACCTACCCAACTAGAAGTTAAAACTGGACAAAGTTTTTCTGTTCTTGTAGCATAAGGCTGTGTTATTAGTGTTTCTTCTGTATATGGCAAAGTTAATAAATCACCAGTTTTTTGATAATGAGCTGTAGTACGTTCAGCATCTGTAGAAACACTTTCTATTAAGGTTACAGCTTCTGTTTTATGTTTAGGACGTAATTCTCCCTGTTCCATATCCATAGCACATCTATAATCTACATGACCTGTATCTCCGACTCTATGGCCAGAAAAATTATCTACAACAAAACCAGATTTAAATCTGTTTAAACCATTTGAATCTGTAATTTCAAAAGATTCTGCATCTCGTTCAAGCATATTAAGAGCAGTATAATATTCAATATTATCAATTCGATCTTTAAGTTTACCAATATCTCTCATAGTAAACCTTTGATTTTTTACCCTAGTCATAGTAACATCTTTAGGATCGAATGTATAAGCTGGAATATCCAACTCTAACAGTTGCATAGCATTTTCAATTGGTTTTGGATTTTGTGGAACTTCAGCTGATGAACCTTCTGTTATAATAAAGTCACCCTTACTACTCATAGCAACTAAAGCTTTCTTTGGAAGATAAAAGTCAAAATCTGATTGAATAAAACTGCCAGGTTTAGGCCAATTAACAGGAGAAGAACCGTTACCGTCAAAATCCCTAGCATCAAAACTAAAAGAAACCCCTGTTATAGTATCAAGTACCGTAACATCCGTTGATGTACCAGCAATATCCTCTACAGATGGTCTAAAATCATAAGCGTCATATAAAGGATATACACCTGTAGGTTCTGGAGCATCTGGATCAATTTTTGTAGCAGAATATGTTGGAATATCTTCATAATCCATTTGATCAGCAATATCAACATAAGAGTCAACAACAAAACAATCACCAGTTCCATGAGAAAGATAATCGTGAATAATTAACAATCTACCTGTTGGAGCTGCGACACCATCTTTTCTAACAATTCTTGAAATGTCATAAAAATTATCTCGTTGTCCTGTATCCAAAAGATAATTACTTGTAATAACCGTAGAACCTTCTGTAATAGCAGAAATACTTGTTAAAGTAGCGGCACTTGAAAATCCTGTAATAGTATCACCTGTTGCAAAAGGTGTTGTACCTGTTTGCACAAAATGTAAAGTGTTACCACCAACAACTTCGATCAATCTAGCTTTTGCTCCACTAGAACTTCCTGTAATAACTTCACCTCTAGTGAACGTACCTGTAACAGTACCTTGAGCTGTGGGAGCTGCAGCATCTGTACCAGAATCCTCTGAATCGTAAACGGCAACCATTTTGAATACATCTGATCTTCCTAGAGAAATTGTTTTATCATATGCGTTTCTACCATATGCGTTTGTTGTACCACTGTTAGTAACTTTAACTTTTTTACAAAGTTTAGTAGTTTTTGTTTTTGGAACAACATTAGTGAGAAGAACAGTTCCACCAAATTTAATTTTACAAGCAGAGTTAGAACCAGCAATAGTTGCATCTGTAAGAGTTACTTGCTGTGTTCCTGTTCCAGTAAGTTTACCACCAATCTCAATATTATCTCCTTGAGCTCCAGTTCCGTTTCCAGCAACTAGAACACAGGCATTATAATCACCCTCTGAAGCAGATAGGAATGTTGCACCACTACCAGCATCAAATGTCCATTCGCCTGAACCATTTGGAGTACCAACGAATTGTCTGCGAACAGTAAATTGCGTTACACTACTTCCACCATTAGAAGCAGTTTTGGTTGTCTTAATAACATTCTTTGGAAACTTAATTAAAGAAACATTCTTTTCTGGATTAATAAGTTTAGCACGCTGTCTAGTAACTGGAACCGTAGTTGCAGCTGTAGAAGAATTATCAGCAACAACAGCCGTATCATCATCAGTTACAGTTGTGACCCTTGAAACAAGAGCAGCTCCACCACCGCCGGCGCCTGGTACTGAAATCATATCACCTACTTTTAATTCGGTTGTAAATTTAGTACCAAATCCTGTTACGTTAGCATTTGAACCGTTCATAGTAACTGTACCAGTTATTGTTACAAGTTCTTCCCTTCTAAAATCACAAGTGAAATCTTGACCAGAAGAAGCTTGATCAAACATGGCTTGTTTTGCTTCGTAAAACTCTCTAATCGCAATTGAACTAATTGTTAAATCAGAAGCAGAAGCATTTTGTTCAGCAAGTTGATCAGCTTCTGCACATATATTTGATCTAAGTTTTTCACCAGATTTAAATGTACCAACAACATCAATTAAATTTACAGTAGTAGCAGCAGAAGAAGAATCTACAATTCCAGTTGCACCAGAATCTACACCAGTTATAAATGCACCGTCAGCAATATGTGCAGTATCTATCGTACCACTTACCGTTAGTTGTGTAAACATACGAATATCAAAAAGATATAATTTCCATATTGAGGTTGCAGGCCATTTATTACTACTAGCAGTTCCACTTTCATATTCAAATGCTCGAGCTCTTGCAACACCAACTTTAACACCACTCGTAGGAGCAGAGCCAGGAGTTGTAGTTACACGATCATATAAATCTATTCTTGAGTAACAATCATTTTCTCCACTAACAAAATCTATGTCTGGTGTATTAAATACATTATCTACTCTAACAAAGTTACCTATTTCCCATGTAGAAATTCCGGCGTCAACTCCTTGTGTCTCTCTTGCTTTATTAATATCTTTAAATGTAGGAGCAATTTTTTCAATTTCATACCCTCTAACATAAGCTTTGCCAGGAGATACTTTTAAAGATAATTTATCTGTATCAGCAACATTACCATCATCAGTAGTTCCACCAGCAGTATAAACACCATCATTATCATCAATAGTTACACTTTCTTTCATTTCAAATTGAAAAGGTCTTACCGTATAATCGCCTGACTCATCAAATGTTCTACGTGCAAAAGTATCTTCTAAAGCTGCATATTCTGTAACATTAACTTTAGCTTGTATTTTACCATCTTTGATTGTCATCAATTCTATAAAATTACTATCTGCTGTAGAATTTGCAGCCAAAGAAGTTAGGGTTAAATCGACTTTTAATCTATGAGCACCTTTTGCAGCAAAGTTAGCGGAACCAGCTGCATTGTCTGTAAGAGAAGGTTCTGATTCTGGTGTAACTAATGTTTCAGAAACAGTCCAACCAATACGAGCACCTACTTTATTACTATAAGGATTAACAACTACTACTTGTTCTGTGTTTTCTACAAACATTCCACGAACATAATAAGTGCCTGGTTCTATATTGGCGGCACACCCTTGAGCGGATGCGGGCCCAGCAGGATCAGATGCAGTTGTAGAAGTTGCAGTAAATGTAGTAGCACTTGGAATATCCACAGCATAAGATGAACTTCCATGTGTTACTCCCACACTTGCAGCAATAGTTTCATTGTCGGAAAATACTGTAGAAGCATTATCAGTTCCAGCTGAAAGATATTGTACATGAAGCAAAGGTTGAGTTGAAGTTGTTCCTTCTGTAATTCCTACAACGTGAGCTTTAACACCAGAGGTAGAACCTGTAATAACAACAGGAGTTTCTTTATGAGTTGTACCATTATAATATTGTGATAAATCTACAGTACGTCCATCAGCATTTGTAGCATTAAGTTTTAAGGTATTGTATTTTGGATTGAAGGATATTTGGCCAGGGCGAACCATTGCACCTTCTTCAAAAATGTGACTTCCATGAGATTCTATTTGGTTTTGCAGATTACTTTGTAACTGTGTTAATTCTCTCGCTTGTATTGCAAAACCAGGCCGAAAAAGCACACGATTAAAATTGTCTGTTTTATCAAAATCATCATAATAAGGAGCAACATTTAAATCAGTTTTTTGAGCCATGTTAGAATTCCACTATAATTTTTATATCTTCCGTCTGATCAGTTGATCTAGAAATTGGTTTACGATTTTCGACATATATTATTTCGCCATGATCGGGTTGCAATTCTGGATTAACATAACCATTGACGGGCGTTAAAGTATTTCCATTTGCCAATGATATTGGACTATTTGAACTACCATTTGGTGTTCCATTTGATGCAGCTCCAGCAATTGTGTTTGTTCCTGTAAATCCAGTTAGTTTACCAATTTTGCCGGTGTGCGTTGTACCATATCTTTGAAATCTTTCTTGTTGATAATAGAGTAGTTTATTTGTAGCATCCCACTCAACAACTCTTCCAACAGCCGAACCATTAGTATTTGTTTGAGTGATCTCTTCATCTATAACAAACCCTGATCCAGTAAAAGAAGTCAAATGCACTGCCCTAGTTTGTCTTGCCGTGGTAGCAGAAGAATAAGTTGTACCAGAGGTTGTTCCATAGTTATAAGGATTTTTAACAAGTCCAACCCTTCGGAAATCATTTTGAGTAGCAATATCATCACCTTCAGCAGCAGTCAACGTAACATTTACCATAACAAAATGTCCACCTAATTCTTTTACCGCATCTTTACCGTGGCCACCTTTAGGACTGATTTGTACATTAATAGAAGCTGCTGATCCACTTGTAGCTCCAATAGTTCCAGTAGTATTTGCCAAATTACTTGAACCATCATCGGTAACAGCTGCACCTTGGGTTGTATAAACCCTATTTGCAAGATTTACTGTTCCATAGGTATATCCACTTCCAGCAACTTGAACAGCACTTCCTGTAGAACTAAATGCAGATACAGAACCACCCGAAACAATAATTTTAGCGACCCCGCCAGTACCATCTCCGTAAATTGGAGCATAATATGTTCCAGAAGAAGGTGAATAACCACTACCAGCAGTTACTATTAAACTATCAATAGAACCATCAACAGCACCAGATGAAATTGTATCATCTGTAACAACCGGCATGAAATCTGAGGTTAAAAATTTATTAACATCAGATGTTGACATCGTGTACATATACTGTAACATATATCCTGTCGATTCATGCCAAAAAGGAGCAACTTCTGTAGAAGTTGGTTCGTTACCACCAATTGCAGAACCACTAGAATATAAAACTTTATAAACCTTATATGAGGAAGTCATAAAATAAAAAGTAGAATTGTAAATATTAGTTGCACCAGAAGCTGTAGGATTTGAACTACTAATATCATGTTCATACATATCAAAAGTAGAAGTTGCAGCCCAATCCCTTCTTGGAATAGCAAATGTAGTATCAGTTGCTGATACAGCCTTCGCAGCAATCATATCATCCCAATAATAAAATTCCGAAGCAACATCATCAGCTGGTACAGGGGGAACACTATCGGAAGTTCCACCACCATCGTTTGCTACCAACCAAGGCATAGCCTTTCCTATGAAAAGAAAGTATTTATTGCTACCTCCAAACTCATTCTTAAATGTCGTAGCATTACTGTGTCTAAATTTTTCGGTGATAATTGCTGTCATAATCTTTCCTCTGTTTATTTATATCCCTTAATCCCCAGCAGTTCTTAGAATTTTTAAAGCAGGAGTAAATGTCATTGTTTCGTTATTAGTTAAACTTTGTGGATGAGATAAAACTACTGTGGTGGAACCATTTGTTGAAACAACACTAACTGTTCCGCTAACACCAGTGCCACTAAGAATACTTCCGGCAGCAATAGTACCACTTGCATTATCTACAACTAATGCAGTATCACTTGATATTGTACCATTAACATCTGCTGTTACCGCTGTTGGATTGGAAGCATAGATCACCAATGATTGTTCGTTATATAACTCTGCAGCTCCTATTGCGTTATCGGCAACTTTTGCCTGGGTTACGGCATTATTAGCGAGCATTGCATTTTCTACCGCTGTATTAGCAATTGTAACAACTCCACCATCAGTCATAGTCGCATCACCAGACATTACATTATCTATCCACTTGGACGTTCCTGTATCATAGAGTAACATTGCTCCATCAGCTGCCGAAGTTATATTAGTGTCGTTTAATTCTGCAATAGTATCTTCTGTAGCGACTTGTGCATCTACGTAAGCTTTAATACTTTGTTGTGTGGCTAAATGATTCACACTATCTGAGGCCATATTATCCTCATCTTTAATAGACGTACCAGAAATATTTCCATTAAGTACTGGGGTAGTTAAAGTTGGTGTAGTCATACTGATAGCACTACCAGTAGAGGATAAAGAAGTATCTAAAGTTGTTCCATCTCCTAGTTTTGTATAAAGTTCTACAAAGTTATCATTAATCATATCTCCACCGTCACGCAATGTTGTACCATCGCCGGCATTAGGTGAAGAACCAAGATTTATAGATTGTTTAGCCATTTTTTATTCCTTAATATATCTATTTATAAAACATTTCTCACAAAAGTATAACTTCCTTCCTCTAATTGAATAAAGTTATTGTCATCTAATAGAATATGCATATCTTCTGCGCCAGTTGAACTACCTTTTAATCTTCCAGAGTATCTAGTTAATATTTCTGTAGAAATTGCTTGCATATATGGGGAAGCTCCTGTTTCATTACCACTAACATTTCTTTTTGCCTTAGCGTAATTTGTAAGAGGAACAACTGTAGTACTGGCATTGTTAAATTGTTGTTGTTCTGTAATAAATTTACTATTATCTTCTTGTACAATAAATTCATCAGTATCTAAATCGGGGTTTGTAGCATCTTCCATAAGAATCATATCATAGTCTATCAAATCCGCAAAAGTGATAGTACCGATTTCAGATATCCTTGGGCCTGATCCTTCATTAGCATCAGCTCCATCTTCTAGAATAACTCTTTCATTAGCATCACCTACGTAATTTGAACCAGTAACATTATTACCAAAATTACTAATGTTTCCATCTAAAATAAAAGTACCAACCGCACTTTCTCCAACATCAAATTTTGTAGATGCGCTATCAAATGTTACATTATTTCTATCAAACCTTACAATATCAGCTGGTATATTTGTTTCAGCTTCTGTCGCTAAAGCGCCATTACCTATTTCATCTCCGAATGGATGCCTGGCAAGATTGACTCGTCCAGTAGGAAAATTAAAAGATACTGCTTGAGCTTCAGATGTTCTATTGATGATAATATTTTTATGAGTATTAACTAATAATTCTTTTGTTGTATTAGAAAACTGTGATGTTGTGCCAGCAGCTCTGGTATCGTAAGAAGGTATAGTAAGACCATCCGTTGGCGTTCCAACTCTACGACCAAATACGGTTGTAAAGAGATTTATAAATGTACTTGCAAGTTCTGGTGAGAATGTATCTGTGTCACTTGTATAATCTACAACATCTTTACCAGCTGGTAGTTGTATACCAGCAACAACTTTTGTAGCCATAGACACTTTACCAAATGGTAAAAATCCACTAGGATGAACAGCTCTTTTTAATTCGTTCATATAATTTATAGAAGCTTCACCCACTTGTACTTCATAAGAAAAATCTTGATAATAAAAAGAATCTTGTATTCTAACTGTATCCTCACCTAACTTACTTCTAAAATTATCATACGCACCAGATTTAGTAACAACTGTTTGACCAATCAAAGAACCTAACGCAATGTCACTTTTATGAATGGTTCCTGTAGCACCACCATCGTCACTTATAACTGTTCCTGCCTTGAAAATTTCTGCTTGAGAATACACTTCTTGTACTAAGTAACCACCATCAAGAGAATCTTCAAGAATAATATCATCACCAGCATCAACATTAGGTAGGTCTGTTCTATCTAGAGTAATAGTTTCTGGTTTAGTTACAAGTACACTTAAAACTTGACTTGCTGGAGCTCCTACACCATAAGTTCCTGTATACCCCTTTACCTCAACATTATGTGTGGTTATATTACTACTTGTTGTAAAATTATTAGTAACATTTTTTAATATTAAATGAGCTCTAAAAACAGCTTCGGGAACAGTAGAATAATTAAATCCTACGTTTGTCATATCAATATCTTGTACAGTTCCTATATTACTAGTAGAGGCAATTAACTTATGACCAGAACCATTTGTTGTTGTTACATTAACTGTAGGCAATGAACGATATCCACTACCACCATTCCTTAAAGAAACTTTATATATGGAAGTAGCTTCAGACTCAACTCCTAAATCAGTAAATGTGTGAGATTCTAAAAGAAGGTTATCTTTATTGTTTCCATATAAATCATTTGTCGCAACTTCGACCTCTGATAAAATTTTATCATTTTGATCAGTTGTGTGAGTATGTGATTCTAATAAGAATTGATTACCTCTTGGTAAATTAGAAATACCAACCGTTTCATCTTCAAGTAACAAATCACCATGATATCCACCTAAACCAAATTCATCTCTTATGCCAAAAAACCCATGAGAACCAGTTTCCATTTGAATAGCACCATCAGCATTTGCCCCAGCACCGTCAGTTCCATTAAGAGTAATATCACGTTGAGCAACAATTCCCTCTTCTAATTCTAAAAATGCGTCATCTTTTTGTTGATTAGAAAAAGTTTCTAAAAGAATATTATCATATTCTGGGCCACCATCTAGAAGAAGTGAACCACCAGCGTCTGTACCATTAGCATCTGTACCATCTAATACAATATCATAACAATACGAATACTGATAAGTTGCATCCTCACTTTCAATAGCTCCAGTTCCATCCTCCAAGGCAAAGCCACCACCTATAGAGGAAATAAATCCTTCAGCTGAACCAGTATTAGCTTGCGCTGAAAAGGTAAGAACCTCTCCCACTTGATATCCAGTGCCAGCTGCATCAACTATAATTTCATCTATAGTACCTGTTCCAATAGATTCTACTTTAACTTCAGCTAATTCATTACCATGAGCAAATGTACCGCCTGGTTTTGGTAAACTTAAAAGTTCTGATTCACTATAGAGTATGCCTGGATTAGTTACTGGCCCTGTTCCTATAATTCCTTTACAAGTAAAATTTAGAGAACGATCTGTTACAGAAGAAACACCACGTAAAGTTTCATTATGAATAAAAGTACCAGAAACACTATCGGGGTCTAATTCAAAATTAATAATGGTATCACCACCCTCTTGAATTGTTATGGCGGATACCGCAATAGCACTTGCTGTAGATGTTTCCCCTGTAATTGTTTTACCGATAACTTCTGTAGCTTCAATCCCTGGCCCAGCCTCACAACGTAAAATTGTTTTAAACACCCAAATACCATCAGAGGGTTTAATCATAAATTTGTTAGGATAAATAATCTCTGCTTCTTCATCTAAAAGCATTCTAAGAAATAATTTATGTCCTTCGGATGTTCCTTTAGCAGTATATAAATCTTTTATACTTTTTATAAGATTTCTTTTTGATGCTCCAGAAGCTAAAGTATTAGGAATAACTTCCATAAATTGATCACGGAAATTATCTAAGAAATCATGTATAGTGTTATCTACGTTTGCATATTCTAAAAGTTGTTGAATATTTTGTACAGGATTTGCTCTATAAGAAGTAATAACCCCTTGAGCATCAGATGTAGAACCAACAATAGTTTCACCAGTTATAAATTTCTGATTGGATGTTGTATACAACTTACCATTAATACTATCTTCTACGAGAACCTTAGCTGTTTGTTTAGATGTTGATCCTGTAATTGTTTCTCCATTAAGAAACTTTCCTGTAGAACCAGCACCCTTTTCTAAAATTATTTTTTCGTCAGTTTCGGAAACTACATACTCAACAATTTCTTTTTCTTGAATTATAGATTCTACAGTTACCGTAACTTCGATTTGTGCAGCTTCTAAAAATTCGTAATAGTGTTTAAGAAAAGTAACAAATAGGGGATGGTCTGCCTGAATAAAATCAGGCACTTGTCCTTCTATAAGCGGAGAAATTTTATTTGTTAATTGAGTTTCATTTCTACTCATGATTAGAACGCCGTGTTTGTAGAGTAACCACTATTTGTTACATACGTTCCAGAAGAACCAGTATCACCAGTGGCAATTGTATCTATTTCTCCTACAATAGTTGTGTTTATAAAATCTATTTCTAAAATTTGATTACGTACAGGAATAATATCTCTGGAGTCTGGAATAACAGAAAGTCTAATAACAGTAGAATCTTCGCCATCAACTTTTTCTATAGATATAATGTTTATACTATTGATTTTAATTTCACCTGTAGAATAATTAATAGTTCCAGCCACTGAGTCTTTAATTACTCTTGACGTACCTTCTAAACGATATGTTCTTAAATTACCAGAACCATCATCATCAAAATAATATACGTTAGTAGTATCACCACTAATTTTAAATCCAGTACTTGATAAAATTCCACCATGATCAGAATTATGGCCTGTATGTGGATTATATAACGCATTGTTGAAATAAATGTTATAGAATTGAGATGCACCTAATGTTGTTGGAGCTATATTTGTTGTTAAATTAATATTAGTAATATTACTTAAAATAGCAGGATTAGTATTATCAATAATACCACTAACTTCTGAATGTCTGAAAGGTGATCCGAAATTAACAAGATCATTAGTATTATAATTTCTAATATTAGTTAAAATATCAGACGTAAGTTCCGTAGAAGTTTTTGTTGTTAAAGAAGAATTATATTTATACTTTACTGTTAAAATCACTTTAGTAATATCGGGATCAACTATTACTGGTGTAATAGAAGCAACTTTATATCTTTCCAAATCACTAATTAAATTTTGTTTTTCAGTACTTGTTAAATTATTTCCAGTAGTGGATTTAATAGATATAAAAACCTTTCCATATTCGGGAGTACTAACAACACCTAAACTAGTATCATAAGAGCCATTTTCTCCGCCCCAAACTTGTACAGTTTGAGTATTAGGAAATAATTTTTTAGCATATAGCTTATAATCGTTAGTAGTTACGCATCTTCCTTGAGATGCAAAATCTAATACAGCATTTGTTTTAACTGACTTAATACTTTCTGGTTCTGCCCCGCCAGAAGCTGCATTAATTGTTGTAACATTCGTTACAGTCTCACCACCAATAGTTCCACTAGCTGCAAAATCAGATGCACCGTTACCGTCCGATTTATTTGTAGACATAGCAGTAAGAATAACAATATTACCATCAACTAATGCTTTACCTACAACGTCATCACCAAAATAAATTTCAAATCTTCCGCCATCAACTTCCTGTAACCAATAACTAGTTGAAGTATCTGAAACTTGAGTGATGTCTGTAGTTTTTGTGTATGTTGTTAATGTACTATCTGAAGCTGATGTTTGAACTTGTACTCTTAAAGTTGAAGTATCTATCCTATTATCTTCAAGCAAAAATCTTTGGTTTGGATCATTAGTATCAACGGTAAAACTTTGTTTAATTCTTGTTCCTTCATAGATAGGAATATCTTGAAAAATTATTTTTCCACCAATGTTATATCCTGTAACAGAATCTACAGTTACAAATTGATAATTTGTTCCATCTATAGTTGTTGTAAAAACATAACCATCTGGCATTGTCGCTGTATTAGTAGTGGTAGTTATTTCAATACTAATAGTTGCTTTTGCGGCCCGAGCTGAAGTCGGTTCATAACCTAAAGTCTTTGCATGAGAAACTACACTAGAACGTAATATGGATGTATCTAAAAACATCTCGTTGGCCAGCATATTCATGTTCCAACCTAGATAGTGAGTATTATAAGCAAGAACATCCAGAAGTGCGGAAAGGCCAGAACCTTCAAAATCATAATCAGTAAATTCCGATTGATTTTTCATAAATGTTTTAAGATTTGATTTGATATCATCAAAATCAAATTCTGTAACTGTTAATCTTTTTGCGTTAGACATTATCGTGCTACCTCCAGCATCATGCTCATTTCTATTAATTCAGTTGGAGCATTAACCACAAAAAATTCAACACTGACTTCATATGCGTTACGATCTAAATCAGGCAAAGCACGAACACCAATAAGTCTAGCTCTAGGCTCATAATTCTCAATAACATTTTCTATATGTTCTGTTAAAATTACAGCTGTAACAGGCGTCATTGGTTCAAATAATATTCCTCTCACACCAGAACCTATCTCTGGATGAAAAGGTTTCTCATAATGATTGGTTAATACTAGATTACGAACAGAACGCTTGACAGCTGCTACATTTTTCATGGTGTTTACATCTTTAGTAGATGAAACTTTAGAAAAAAATAAATCTAAATCCGTATACTGTCTACTATTACGTTCTGATAGATTTGTAGATTCAGCATCTAATAACCCGACCATTGGAGCTCCTATTTACAATTATTTATAACGATTACCCATCTTGTTTCATACGAAACCTATCTTGTTTTTTCCAACCCGCTTCTTGAGCGGTAACTCTAATAAAAGGTTTGTTAGTCTCCACTTTAGCACTAGGATTTGGAATAGTGACCATTACACGTTTACCCTCACTAAATGCTTTCCATTTATTTTGAAGAGTAACAATTGGAGCTACTGAATTACGCATATCCTTACGCACCCACTTGGATACGTTAGGACGTTCCCCTTTAGAAACAGCCCCACTACTCTTTCCGCCTTTTTTCTTACCCATTATGTTTTCCTTTCGCTTTCACATATTTGTATTTCACTTACTATAGCATCTATATTATTATGCCAGTAATCTAAAAATTTATGTACCCTTGGGTACTTTGGTTTTATGTCCATTGTTTGCCAAACAAACTGTTGTAATATGTTTTCGTAGTCCGGCATCCAATAATACACATTTAATGTAACTAGTATCTTTTCTCTTATGATATACATTTTAAGTTACCGTTGCTGAAGTGTCACTTTCCAACTCCGCTGCCCAAGCAGCTAAATGTCCTTTTATTTCCGCATCAGTAGCTTCCAACTCTGCTTTTAAGTCTGTCATTGCTTGACTATCTACAAATGCAGACAATTCTTCTTGCAAGGAAGCTGTTTGTGCCTGTAGAGTACCCATTGCTTTTTCTACTACCTCTGTAGAACCATTAGGCAACTCCATATTCGGAATATCTTTACATATATCAGCGGAAGTTAATCCACTAACCAAACTTGACAAGTCCTTTCCAGCTTTCGTTAATGCATCACCAAACTTAGTTTGAATAGATGCGAGTTTTGAAATATAGTCTGGACTTCCAACTTGCATACTCAACAAATCACTAATCTCCGTTTGTAAACTAACAGCTGGAATTGTTGGCATCTCTGGCACTAAATCTCTTAGTTTACTTAACATACTATCTAGGTCTGCTGTCATTTGACTTTTTAGAGCTGATGCATCTAAGTCTAGTCCAGATAATAGTTGTGCTTTTATAGATGTTACTTGATCAATCAAAGCATCCATATTAAGATTTTGACCGCAAATCATTTTTTAACTCCCATGTGTAAATACATCTGGACTTCCACCAACTCTAACATGACCACAAGTATCTGCATCACCTTGATCATTTACTGGAATATTATTAATCGTTACAGTAGAAGAACCATTAGCTGTAAGCCAAACATTCAATGCATGGGGTGGGCCAACTGGATGGCCAGTACCCCTACTACCATCTACTGATATAAGTTTATCGTTTGCAAAGACAGTACTTTGAGGAATAGTTTTTATAATTCCTCCACCACTATTTGCATCATCCAATCTTGCTACATTTGGCATATTATCTCCTTATGATGGATTTAGTTTGATATTCGGGCCACCAGTAATTGTAATATCAGCACCAGAGGTGTGTGTCCAAGTACTTGTAGTATTAGAAGTCAATGCAGCCTCTGTTTTAATTGCCATATCAGAAGCTGATTTAATATTTGTTTTTAATCCAGAACGTAAAGACATATCTCCTGTAATTGTACTTACAGTCATATTGGTATATGCAGATATATCTATTTGACCACTTAAAGATGTAGTAAAGATATTCTTCACAACACTTGTATCTTTATAGTCATTTACATTTAAAATATCTTCTTGTTCTATAGTGATACGCCTATGACCTCCCACTCGACCTTGTATATTCTGGTTAATATTATAAGAATGGCTTCCACGTATCTCTTCTTCACGATTTCCGCCAGAGCTTCCAGCACCAACCTTCACTCTATGGTTCTTATGAATTTTTTGGGTATAATCTCCCTCCACCTCTAGAACATAATCACCCTTGATTAATTCTCTCACAGTTCCTTCTACTGTAAGGTTTACAGCTCCTGTAATAAGAACATTACTTTGACCAGCAATAATCTCGTAGTTATCTCCGACAACCTTTACAACTTTAGAACCGTCTGGATGTATTTCCTCAAAAGTACCCGACCTATGCTGTGTCATAAGTCTTTCACCAGCTGGAGTATCATCTATCTCATGAATATGACCAGACTCAGACTCCGTTACGTGGTTTAGCGGATATTTTGCAGATGTATAGGGGGAAGCAGTAGACGTTAAACCTTTTGGGTCTAGTTCATCCCATGTGCCACGTGTTTCAGCAGCTGAAGTTCCGTTTACCGATAGATTTTCTACCGTAGGAATAAAAGGTTTGGTTGCAATAGGAACTTTTGTTCGTTTTATCTTTCTTCTTTTGATAAGTGCGTTATGAGTCTCTGAAACACTTCCTCTTGCAAGACGATTTGTATCAGTTTCACCAGTTGTATGGCCTGAATCTCTAGTAAAAGGTACAGGTGGATCAGCAGCTGTGTCCTGTGGTGATCCTAGAGGATATGGGCCGTATTCTAGCTTAGTTTCTGGATTATATGCGTATTGTTTCTTTCCAGCGTCATTTAACTGTGTGGATTCTTTATGTCTTGGATCATTGAAACCTTCTCTAAAGTTTGCAAAGTCTTTCGGAACGCCAGGAAGTGTACCCATGACTACAGGCTGTTGTGCAGCCTTTCCATCACGAAAGAAACCAACAACCCAACTTCCCTCTACAAGAAAAGTAGGACTGCTACCCATTCCATGCATAGAAGGATCAGTAACAGGATGCATGACATGAGCCCATGGCAGATCACTAGTTGGAATCGAACTTTGATCCTCTGTGTGAATACCAAGACAACGGACTCGTACTCGTCCTATCTGGTCTGGATCATTTCTATCTTCGACAACACCAGTAAACCAAAAAAAGCCATCAAGACCCATAAAATTAGACATACAAAAAACTCCTTAAAAGTATTTATAAGGAGCTCAATGCAAATCTGGATCACGCCCAAGGCCTGTTACAGGTAACTTATATTCCTCAATTGTCAAGGGTTGCAGATGACCGCCCGGCATTTGTTGTACAACACTCCATGCCTCGTCATATGAACTCATACTATCGAATAATATCTCTTGTGTATCAGAATTTACTATTCTATAGAGCATAATTTATATTTAGACTAAGAAAGGCGTGCCAGCTCCGCTACTCTATGCAAAACTTCCTCTTTTTCCAGTTGCCTACGTAATTTTCCCCACTCAGCCTCTCTATCCATGAAATAAAACTTCGCATGAATGTAGCCTGCATCCAAATATTGATCATATTTGTCAGCTTCAATCCATTCTATAAAGTAATAAACATCATCGGGATCAGCTTCATACTTCTGATTTAGAATCATAGGAATGGAAGGTTTATCAGACAGTTCCATTTATATCTTCCAAAAGAATGAACTCTGAAAAGACTTTTTCGTTACTCGCAACTTCCCAATAGACAGAGGAATAATCTTTTACCGGCCGCCAACTAGAAGTCTTTTTCGACCAATAATTATATCCGTTTTTCGTATACTCCAACTTATCATAACGATCAGAGTCTACACTCAAAATTTTCCCCACTTTGGATTCGAGGCTCACAGGGTCTAGATACTTTACGGTATCATTCACTTTAGGTATATACACAACTTTCTCCTTTACTAGTGTATAGTTTTCGATTCAAACGGCAGAGGCATATTCTCAACCTTCTCCCTTAATAACGGTATACTCTCAGCCGCTACTTCCAGAAGATTCTCAATATGAATGTCATCATCGAATTGCATCACATACATCTCAATGGCTGTCTTTAGAACAATTGCAGATTTCATCATCAATTCTTCACGATCATCACCATTGACATTCTCAGAGATAAGTGCATATAACTTCTCTCCGAATTCCAACGCAATTTTATCTAGGTTTGAATTACTCATATTAGCTCCTTTATATCATAAAAGTCCAGTTAAGTCAAGCACTTTGTGCCAGAAAAAGGGGGGGGGGCTTATCGAAATAAAAGATAGATAATTCCACCCAATATAATAAGATCAGCACAAATACTCCAAGCGATATACGCTCGGAAGGCCCATTTACTTATTTCTTTTGTATACTTACCGTATTTCATAGCGACACCTTATTGCATTTATAGATTAGGTTCCACCCCCCATTATATATTAGGGGTAGGGGTAAGCTAAAAATAAAAAGAAAGGGTACTCAACTTGTACCCTTGCACTCATCATATAGAGAACTTCACAGCAAGCCAACCAACCTTAATGAGTAGCCCTTTCTTAATGGCCCCACCAAGGGGCAGCCCGAAGGCCCTTACCCCCTTGATGAGTAGCTCAGCCTCACTAGAGCGTACAGTGGAGAGTTTCTTGGTCACACTCACAACGACAGGTTAGTGCTCCTATTAGGCGAGTCCACCTCAGATCATAAACCCAACGATCATTCCCCGCCTTGGTGGTCTACTCTAGGAGTAGTGTTGAGCTGCGTCCCTCTTGCTCGTACCTCTAGAGGGGAAATATAATTCTCTAGAGGTAGTCTGTATCACCCTCCGACCCCACATAGCTTTCAACTCATACAGACAGAGCCTACTCACGGCGTTTACAGGGTTTACACTATTGTCAAATCATCCACTTTTCTCCAATCTCTCAGTATATCTAATTCTAACACAGGGAAAACAAAATGTCAAGCGAAAATTTTCAGTTATTCTAAGAAACTTTCAGTTAATCTAGCCCTAGGGCTCCAGTAGTTTCAACCAGTAATTCTCGCTTGGGCCTTATCCACAACTCAAGCAGCTGTCCATGAGGAACATCGTAGTACCCACTATGGCAACCCCCATGTAGGCAACGGTGAATATCCAGAACAGCTTCATATAATCTCCTTATCTCTCTAGCATACCCATAGTACCAGCAAGTCAAGGGTTTGTCAAGCACTTTCTGGCTTTTTTTATAAATTTCTGAGAATATTCTGAAAAAATCTCTGTGCTCGTGGACTTTAAAGCATACAAGGCTATGTTTTTTTTAACCTTTTTTATTATTGGGTATATTTGGGATATTATGGGATTCTAAGGGAATTTCTTCCGCATGAATGGCTTCTTTCATAGCGTGCCAACTCATAGTCGCACATTTCACTCTAGTTGGAAACTTGCTTACACCAGATAGGACTTGAAGTGTTTCCGTATCCTCATCCTCTTCTACCTCTTGGCCAGTACATAATCTATGAAATTTATCAAACAGTATGTTTACTTCCTCTATTGTCTTACCCTTAATCATCTTACTCATAATGGATGCAGAGGCGATACTAATGGCACATCCTCTGGCTCGATAGCTTACATCAGAAATGACGTTATTTTCTACGTTTACATATACTGTCAGCGAATCACCACAAAGGGGATTATTACCTTCAGCTGTACAAGTGTATTGATCAAGCACACCAAAATTACGTGGACTTTTTGAGTGATCAAGTATTATCTCTTGATATAGGTCTGTTATGTTCATCATCGGGAATTTCTTCCGCATTTCCAGCTTGTACTATTTCATCTATGTGTCTATTACATCCTATACATACATTCTGCTCGTTTAATGTACATATTCCTATGCATGGCGTGTCTTTAATTATCTGATTTCTTGTCCGTTTTAATTGTTGTAACATCTACCCATACGTCATGATTGATTTTTTTCTTGTATTCTTCTAGTTTATTCTCTGCCTTATACTCTTTTGGCACAGTTCCCCATCCGACTATTCTATCCCATGCTCTTTGTGTGTACTTATTTTCATGCATTGTTGAGCTGATCCTTTATTATATCCCCTACGAAGCAAGTGCCGTTTGTACTACCCCAGGCATTCCTTATTTTGGGTAATTGTACGTTACATTCCTTTAGCGTAGTGATATTATACATCTGGCTGGCATCTATTGTTATATTGTATCCCGAAAACCAGAGCGTTATGAGTAGTGTGTTTATCATGTTTTTAGGCCATATTTTATAAGAATAGCCATCAAGTCTATTTCCCACCATTTTCTTTTGTTATTCCAATCAGTAGGTTTTGCATGATGAGTGTTGTGTAATCCGCTTCCTAGTGTTAGAAGGTTTACCCATGTATTATTTGTGCTTGCATCATTCGTATCATAGATTCTGTATCCCCATTTATGACAAAATACGTTTACGAGCCCTGCACTATGAAATGTTATGACAGCTGGTATACTGATTAAAAACACAGCAATACGCCAATCTATAAGTGCAAGTAGTATATAAGTTGTAAATAATATGGTTAGATAATATTTGTGTACGAATTTTATTGTGGAATCACGTACCAAGTCTACTACATATTTTCGTTCAATGATAAATGGTTTCCAAAACGTAGTCCATATACGCCAGCCTGATTGAGCTCCATGCGGATCACCTTTTCTATCCGTTTTTGCATGATGTTTTCGATGTATACCGCACCATAGAAGGGGCGATCCAAAACAGTTAAATATACTCAATATTATGAGTAAATTATGTCTTAGGCGATCTGTTTTAAAACTTTTATGAGCCAAATATCGGTGTAATGCAATCTCTCCACCCATTTTTCCAAATAATATCCACCCCAAAAAACTTAATGCCAACCAACTAAGGTCAGCGTAAACAAGCCCAATTACAAGTGCGATATGATTTGCAAATAAAATAAGTTTAAGTTTGTATTCGTATGGCATTATGTTTCCGACAAACAGCACAATTCTCGATTTCTGATATGTGCTTCTGCGATTTCTTCCTTGGATTGTCCCTCATATTTGACAGCCAGATGTTCTCGAATCATGATATCGCCCAGATGAACTTGCGAATCTGTTCTAGCATCATACACCAGAAACTTACCCAAAATACGACCAAATTTACCTGTTCCATCCTTTTCTGTCTGTAGTGTTTGTGATGAGCCTACAGGCAGATAGCTTTTTACGAAATTCTTTGCAAGGATTCCATATGTTTTCTCTACTTTATCTCTTGTTCTACTCTCTGGCGTGTCTATACCTAAAATCCGAATACGTTCTTTACGCATCCAGACTCCGAATCCAAGATCAATGTCTACATCAACCGTATCGCCATCGACCACTCGTAGAATCGTACATTTATACGTATGCATTTTCAGCCACCCCAAATATCATCATATCTGGCACCACCGTCTTTGTCTTTATACAAATCACGATGAGTTGTGATTCTACTAGAATCTTTGAATATTTTATGTGTAAAAAATATTCCTACCAGAATTATAAGGTGAGCAAATATTGATGGCCCAAGCGTCATTAACCAGCCTGTATATACCGTAAATATCATACACCACATAATAGCGAGATATGTCATAATTTGAAATCTAACCATCTTTGGTAGACCCATTAATGGATTTTTATCAGCGTCCATTACGCTATTCCACATACTAGTAATCATAATTGTTTTTCTCTTTCTTCAAAGTTTTGTTGTAGTTCAAGTGCTGTATTAGCATCTACACAACGAATTTCCGTTTCGATAACTTCTGGAAATCCACGTTTTAATCCACCCTCAAGACTTTCCTTATATGATTCTACATATCCATTACATAACTCATAACTATTAAATTTTAATGCCATGTTAATAACGAGTTTTGGACTTGTAGACCAAGGAAACATTAGCATCGCAATAACGTACCATGCTGTCATTTTTCATTCTCCTTACAATATGGAATATTTAGGAAATTCCACGCATAGGTTTCACATTTCATGGCGTATAGGCGATCAACCAATTCCTGGCGAGTTAGACAAGGCTCCCATCCAATCAATATTCGACTCCACTGACAATCTCTTTGAAGAACGATTGAAGCAGCGGTTTCATTCATTGTTTTTCCATGATTTGATAGGGAAATAACATCTCCAGCTGTAGTTGCAGCTGTTACCGGCCAAGGAATAGGTAATAAAGCACACCCACTAGAGGTGAGGGTTATTACTAACGCAATGATATAGATTCGGAGTTGAGTGGTGTTGATCATGATCCTTGTTTACACGTTCATTTAGTTTATCATAATTTTTAACAACATACTCTCGACACAATTCTCTAGTGTCAAATGATGGTTTATTTATGATATCAGAAGGGACAGCTGGATTAGCAGTAAGTATTACAATTATGAACCATTTCATACATCATATCCCGAAACTTTCTCCGCAACCGCACGAGCTCGTGGATTGTGGATTTTTTAGTGCAAGAAAACTTCCACCTAGTTCCGTAATATAATCAACTGTACTTCCTAATACATACATTTCAGCTAAAGGATCAAGAACTAATACATTCTCAATAGGTTCTGACCATTTAACGTGTTCTATACCACTGTCGTTAGTCAAACCCCAAATATATTGAAAACCAGCACAACCACCACCTCTAACGCCCAAGGTGACATATTCGCCTGGAGCGTTATCGGATATGATTGTTCTCATATAGTCTATGGCTTTATCTGTTAGCGTAACCATAGAACTATTTAGTTAAGTCGATTTGCTACCCTTAACAAATGTGCAATGACAATATCCCAATAGTTCTTACCCCATTCGGATTTTGCATTAGCCTTCGCAGTTTGGGCATTCTCCAAACGGCGATCCATTTCCTTGTACGCTGTACTCATTTTCCAACTCTTTCATTTGGGTTACGATTCCCATAAAAATAGAGAAGAATTTCTCCATTTTATCTGTTTCTGCAACTGATGGCACGCATAGAGTTTTAGCATCCTTAGATTGCTCCATAATAGCTACTCTTGCGTCTAGGCACTCAGCCATGGACGGCATTTCTACCTCATATGACCCCATACCCCCACCAAGGGCAGAAACTATTAACAACGCTTTCATCATGATAATAGCTCCTCATTTGTTGTTTCTAATATGACACTACCCTTAAAGTAAGTGTCAAAAGTCATGACCAAATTCTTGTAATCACCAGATTTCATTTCTTCGATGATAGGATTGATTTCCTCTTCGGTCATTCGTGAGTCTCGCATGATTCGTATTGCAAGACCAATTAAATTATATGCATTACCGTCTGGCCCATCCAGATTGATAACAGTTTCAAACTTCTCGACTCGTCGCCGAATCATTTTACAAGCTCCCATCCAGCCATTTCACACTTGTATTTCTTCGCACCAATCAGTACAAAGTCACCAACACTGGTAGACCGGCAAGACTTCTCAGGCCCCATATAGTCGATACCTTCCTTACTAGTATACCATGCTTCTTCAATGGTGTTGGTTTTCATGAAGGCGTGTTCCAACTTCGCAATATCACTCCAAGATTTATCAACCTCGACAAATGCGACCAAATGAGGTTTTTCCTCATATGCAGAATGAATTACTGAAACCATTTCTTTAGGGTTTTTAACAGCATCCAAAGTTTTCAACAATGCTTCTTTCTTGTTCATTTTAGCCTCCATACGTTCCCAAGAACCACATTATCATGCCTAAGCCAACTAGACCTAGACCGAAAAGTGTCACTACAGTAACACAATAAATTGTATCAATTAAGTATTTCATAACAGAGCCACATATTCAAATGAGTCACCAACCAATTCCTTGAACTTGTCAAGAGCCTCATTGTAAGAAGAGTCAAATACCTCACCTTCTGAATAGTATTTGTTCTTGTAAACCTCAATCTCGTACTTATAGTTTCCACTATTCCAGAGATACATCGGCGTTATACCATCCAAAGGACTGTAACCTTTTGCAATTAAATTAGGATATGCCATAATACGCTTCCTCTGTCCAATAACCAATAGGCGAACCATTCACACTCTTGGTGTTTACATCACTTGTCATCAGCTTCTTGACAGCACCATCCTCATGAAAAAGAACATCAATGGCATATGCACCATTCAACTTGGTATCATAATCAACACTGATGATTTTACCTTCTTCAATAGGAAACATCGCACCATAATTTGCGATAATTGTGTCACCTTTTTTCATTATTATACAACCTCACCTTTCCAGTTACAGCACAACCCTTTCTCACCGAATTCTACAACTTCACCACCAGCATCCTCAACAACCTTCATTGCAGCTTTCTTAGAAGTGTAACCAGTGTAGTTCATTGCGATATTAGTCGCAACCTCAATGATGTACCAGCACTTTTT
>MDSW01168409.1_pt1 | contig 35189 bp, 39 predicted proteins | sample 811171 | NCBI WGS metagenome assembly MDSW01 (sample SAMN05326641, study PRJNA326480) | marine metagenome | isolation source: seawater | place: Atlantic Ocean: North West | collected 2012 | reverse complement strand
TAAGAACAGATATGGACATTCTTGTTTTAAATAATTTTATGATAAGAAGGTAAAAATGCTAGGTTTTGAAACTATTGGAAATGCCACTTTAACAGTCTTTGATGGAAGTCCAGTTTTAACTACAGATCCTTGGTTAGACGGTAAGCCATATTTTGGTAGTTGGAAACATGCATATGATATTCCTAAACAACAAAGAGAAAATATATTAAATAGTAAATATGTATGGCTTTCTCATGGACATCCAGATCACATTGACCCTGACTCTCTTCATCACTTTAGGGATAAAATTTTTCTTATAGCTGATCATTATGGAGATAGAATATTTAATGATCTAAATAAAGAATTTAATTGTATAAAATTAAAAAGTAATGAATGGTTTGAGGTTTCAAAAAACATAAGAATTAAATCTTTTTCAGACTGGAACCAAGACTCTAGTCTAATCGTTGAAATTAAAAATAAAGACATACTTTTAAATTTAAATGATGGTTCTGCACTAGGCTGGTCTAAAGAAATAAATAAAATCATAAAAAATTACAAGAATAGGTTTTTGTTAAAATTAATAAATTGGGGCGATGCTGATATGATAAATTTTTATAATCATCATAATGATTTTATTTTACCATTGGCAGCAGAAAAAAAACCATGTGGTGCATCATATTCTTATTATATGAAAAAATGGAATTGTAATTTTGCTATACCATTTTCCTCATTACATAAATATTCAAGAGAAGATTGTCTAAAAATGAATGATTTCGTTACACCTCTCAAAGAACATTATAATGGATTTAATAGTAAAACAGATTTAGTTTTACCAGCTTTTATAAACTGGAATACAGAAACAGAAGATTATAAAGAAATTAATCCAAAAAAAAATTCAGAAAAAAATCAATCACCAGAAGATTTTGGAGATAATTGGAATGATAATTTAGATAAAAACGACATGCATGTAATTGAAACATATTTTAAAAAATTTGAACAAATTAAAAAAAAATTTGGTTTTTTATCTTTTAAGATTGGTGGTACAGAATTTAATATTAAATTTTCAAATAAAAAAGAAGGAATACAATTTAGTACCCCAAGAAATTCTTTAATATTTGCAATTAAGAATAATATATTTGATGATGTGCTTATTGGAAATTTTATGAAAGTAAGATTAATAAATGTTCCTAGTCTCTATCCAAACTTCACACCGTTCATAACTAAATATGGAGATAATGGTACCGCATACACACAAGACGAGCTTACAAACTACTTTCAATATTATAAATTAAATTCAGCAAATTATTGGAGTGATTTTTTAAAAATTAAAACAGAAGACATAATTAGAACAAGAATTGAAAAATATAAAAATTTTTATTTTCTTGCTAGATCATTAAAAAGAAAACTTTCTTAATATAAATCGAAATTTTAAAATTAAATTAAATAATTGAATTTTTATATTATCAATAAGACTTATTTTTTTTAAATCTATATTTGTATAAAATTCATTAAATTTTTCGTAATTATTTGATTTAAAGAATAAAGTTAATAATGTAACGAGGCACCATGTAGGTAATGATTGCGCATTTTGAAGATAAATTTCTTTAAATGTTAAAATATTTTTAATTTGGTTATTTTTACTAAGAGAATTATCTGCTCCAATGTTTATTTCTCCTAGAATTTTATTTAAACAACCAAAATTATTTGTTTTTTTTGAAAATCTTATCCATGCATCAAAATCTTCCCATGTAATTTTTTTATAATTTTCATCAAATTTATTTATCTCATTAAATATATTTTTTCTTAAAATTACACTTGAAGTAGGAAAAGCTGGTCCAGTATAAATAAGTTGATTGTAAACATTCTTTTTTTTTAACTCTCTAAAATATCCTATTTTTTTTTTAAATAATGAATTATCTTTTTTCATTTTCATATTATGATACAAAAAATCTAAATTTTTTTTGTTCATTTCATCAACACAAAGACTTAATTTATTTGGATACCATAAATCATCTGAATCCAGAAATGCAAGCATATCACCTTTACTATTAAGGATTCCTAAATTTCTTGATCTTGCAATATTTCCATAATTTTTTATTTTAAATATTGATATTTTATTGTCATTTAATCTATTTAAATACTCAATAGTTCCATCAGTTGAACAATTATCAACAACAATTATTTCGTAATTTTTATAACTTTGTTTTCGTACTGACTCAATTGCATTAACTAGTTTATCTAAACGATTAAATGTAGGAATAATAATTGAAACTAAATTTTTCATTTAAAGATAATTTTTTTCCATTTATCTTTAAAATTATACGCCTTATCATCAATAAAATAATCATAACAGGGCTTGCCAAAAATCAAATAATTGTACTTTACTCCCCATTTTTTTAATTGTTTTTTCGTTATAAACTGAGCTTTTTTTTTTGCTAAAGTTTTTCTCTCATTACTTCTGCCCATATACCTAGAAGTAAAGATTTTAATTATATGACCTTTGTCATATAATAAATTAATAATTTTTATTACGCTTTTATTAGGTTTTGAGCCTATATAATTATTTTTTTTTGTCTTACAAATAACGCCATCAATATCAAAACAAATAATTTTTTTTTTTCATTTTCTTATTAAAAAACCCATTGGAGTCTGTTGATAATATCCTGTAATATTAGAAATATTTGGTGGCCTTATATAAAAATAATTTTTTATAATATTTTTAAATTTTTTATTAGAAAAGTTGGCACTTGCATATTTGTTTGTTGACTGCCAACTAAATTTTTTAATATTATTTTTATTTACTAACATCGATATAGTAGGTATTGATGGCCAACCATCAGAGTGCACAGCTGATAAATTAATATCATCATCAAAAATTACATATTTTATTTTTTTTTTGTTAGCAAATAAAAGACGATCATATTGACTCATGTGATCATCAAAAAATGCTAGTGTTTTTGAAAAATTTCTATTCTTTTCAAAATTATATTTTTCTATATCATATTCTACATACTCAGTTTTCTGTGATTGGTACTGAAGATTCTCAAAATTTATATCAAAAGAAATTTTTTTAATTTTTTTTGGATATTGTTCAAACAATAAAGTGGTAAAACCTTTCCATACCCCTGATTCTAAAATTAAATTTAATTTTAAATGGTTATAAAAAATATAGATAAACAAACTATTATTATAACCTATACCACCATAGTTATTTTTTAATTTCTTCTGACCATAAAAAAAATTATCATGGAGTTTTATTAATTTTAAAATTTTATTTTTATTTGATTTTACTTTCAATTGTGAAAGAAATTTTACAATTATAATTGATAATTCTTTATTTCTCATATTTATGATTTTTTTCGACTTAGGATATGAGGTGTTTTCAAAAGAATTATTAAAATTCTTTTTTTTAACAATTTTTATGTCAAAAGTGTTTTCTATAATTTTTTTAAAAAAAATTATTAGATCAAAATTATTATTATCATTTTTATATTTCCAATATTTACTTTGAGTTACACTGTATTTTTTATTAAACATAATTTTTCTTAAAAAATTTGAGTAAATTATCTATTTCTTTAATGAATAATTTTTGACTAAATTTATAAGTCTTATAATTACTCTCAAATTTTAATTTTTTTTTGTTTTTATTAAAAGCTATATTAGTTTTTATAGAACAAACTTTTTTAAATTTACACTTATATCTTTTTATAATTAATTCTGATAATTCAAATAAACTCAAAGTTTTATAACCTAGATTCCATATTAAAAGTCTGTTTTTATGTTTAGAAATTATATTATTTATACATCTTATTAATATACTATATGGCAGAAAATTTCTTATTACATTTGGGTTCTGGATTAATATTGTGCTATTATTTATTGCTTGATAACAAAAATTATTTGCTAAAGTAAAAAGTAATTCTTTTGAAGTGTTTAAAATATTTGCTCCAAATACACTTGAAAGTCTCAATATTATAATGTTTCTTTTTTTTTTGCTTTGTTTTAAAATTTTTTCTGCAACCAGATGGGCTTTAGAATATGGATCAGCATTAAAAGTTTCAGAGTTTTCATTTATTTTTTTTTTAGATGAAAAATTTTTGTAAATTTGAATTGAAGAAAAATATATAACTTTAGAATTATTTTTATTTGCAAGCTTTAATAAATTTTCAGTAACCTTTTTTTTAAGTTTTAAACTTTGTTTTGGTTTTTTTTGACTATCTGCTTTATTCATTCCCACCAAATGAATAATTAAATCAATATTTTTAACTGATTTTTCTAATGAATTGTAAGAATAATAATTAACCTGTTTTACTTTTATGTGTTTATTATAATTATTAATTTTTTTTCTGTTTCTTGTGCCTACTATTACATTATATTTTTTACATAAACTATTTGCTAATAAACTTCCTAAATAACCTGATCCACCACAGATAAATATGCTCATTAGTTATTCCCAAGGTGGTATTTTACGTTTATTTAATTTCTCTAAGATCTCTTTGTCTCTTAAATTATCCATACAATACCAAAAACTATTATGTTTAAATGCAGCTAATTGTTTTTTTTTTACTAGTTTCTGAATAGGTTCTCTTTCAAGCATAATATTTTTATTATTTAATATTTTGAAAATATTTGGCTCAAATACAAAATAACCTCCATTTATCCATCCTTTTTGCAATTGTGGTTTTTCCTTAAAACTTTTTATCAAACGATTTTCATATTCAACCTCACCAAATCTAGCAGGAGGATGAACTATTGTCATGGTAGATATTTTTTGATTTTTTTTATGGAAATTGAAAAGTTTTTTTAAGTTTAAATTAGTTAAACCATCTCCATAAGTAAGCATAAAAGTTTCATTTTTTAAATATTTTTCTAATTTTTTAATTCTCTTGCCAGTTAAAGTTTCTATCCCGGTATCAACAACTTTAATATTTGAATATTTTTTTTTATTAAAATATTTTTTTATAATGGAAGATTTATATCCAGCAGCTATAATAAATTCATTAAAATCATATTTTTTATAGTGATTAATAATATGCTCAATTATAGGTTTTTGACCAATTTTTATCATAGGCTTTGGTATTGTTTTTGTATATTCGGAAATTCTAGTACCTTTACCACCTGCTAATATAACTACTTTCATGCTTTTTTTTTCCAATCATAAGATATATAATTATCATCAAATGATTTCCTTTCAATTTCATTAGGGTCATGAGGTATATCAGAGCAATTTGCTAAAATTGCTGTTTCAGACGACAAACATTTGAAACCATTCCATATCATTGGTGGAACTGTTACAATACTATAATTTTCATTTGACAGTATAATTTCCTGTTTTTTTTTATATGATGAACTATATTCTCTATCATCAAATAAAACTAATTTGATCTTTCCATGAACTATACAATAATTTAAAGTCATCTCTTTGTGCAAATGCCATGCTTTAATTTTATTTGGATTAATGCACGAGAAATAAATTTCTCCAAATTGATTAAATAAATTATCATCACTTCTTAACATTTGCATAATTTTACCTCTATCATCTACAATTTGCTTTCTGGGTGTTATTTTTATGCCTTCAATCATTTTTGAAAAAAGCTTTAAATTGTTTAAGTGAAATTTTTTCTAAATTCAAATTATTTAAATAATTTTTGTACCATTCAGAAGTAACAATAAGAGATTTTTTTATTGAATATTTGCTTTTCCAAAATAGTTTTTTTTTTGATTTAGTAGAGTCTAAAACAAGTAACTTTGTTTCGTGAAAATCTTTTTGTTTTTTAACAATGATTCTCTTATCAAAATTTATTTGTTTTTTAATAAAATTTATTAATTGTTTAACAGTTAATAAATTTCTTTTACTAGGTCCAAAGTTCCAAGAACCATTAAAGTTTTGGTTTTTAAACATTTTTTTTCCTAATAATAAATATCCATAAATTACATCAAAAACATGCTGCCATGGTCTAACTGCGTTTGGAAATCTCAAATAAAAGGTATTATTATTCTTAATTGACTTTATAAAATCAGGTATAATTCTATCATCTGACCAATCTCCACCACCTATAACATTTCCTGCCCTGGCAGTAGCAACACCTATTTTTTTTCTTTTGTTAAAATATGATTTAATAAAGGCATGAGTTACTATTTCAGCAGAAGCTTTAGAAGCGCTATAAGGATCTACACCTCCAAGTTCATCAGTTTCTTTATAACCTGTAATTTTTTCCTTATTTTTATATGATTTATCTGATGTTATAATCACAACTGCACCTATATTATTATATTTTAAAACTGAATTTAAGACATTCAAAGTACCATTGATGTTAGTTTGAATTGTATAAGAAGGGTTTTGGTATGAACTTTTAACTAAAGATTGAGCTGCTAAATGAAAAATAATATCTGGTTTGACTTTCTTTATGCATGCATCTAGTTTTTTTTCATCTCTAATATCAAAAAAAAAATTATTTATGTGTTTAGATAAATTAAGAATTTCAAAATTTGATATATTTCTATTTGGTTTAAGGCTATACCCATAAACTTTAGCGCCAAATTGATGTAGGACAAAAGCTAACCAAGAACCTTTGAAACCTGTATGTCCAGTTATTAAAATTTTTTTATTTTTATAAAATTTTTTAAGATTAATCATATTGAATTACATATTAAATGAAAAAGAGTCAAAAGACTTTTTTAAAAAATCTTTATAATTATTTTTGTCAATAATATGAAATATTGGTAGATGAAAAATTAATTTTCCACCCTTCAAAATATATTTAATTTCTTGTTTGATTACTTCTGATCTAAATGACCAAATTAAAATTAACAAGTATTTTGGATTTCTTTTCCTCATTTCTTTTTTTGAAATTATTTTTATATTTGAACCTGGGGTAAATCTATTAAATTTATAAGGATTTGCATCACAAATAAAATTAAGCTTATTTCTATTTAAATAACAATGATTAAGCACAATATTTCCTTTAGTGCTCGCTCCGTAACCAATTATATCTTTACTTTTAATATTATCTAAAAAAGTATTTAAAACATTTTTTGTATTATTTATTCTGTCATTAAATTTTTGGTATGAATTTAAATTAATTTTTAATTCCTCTGCTTTAATTTTTTCAATTTTTTCTTTTTGAATTTTAACTTTATTTGATTTTTTTGCACAAATAATCTCAATACTTCCTCCATTTATTTCATTAAAAGAGAAATCAACAATTTTTAAGTTATGCTTTGATATTATTTTTTCAAATGATGTAAGAGTATAATATGTAACATGTTCGTGACAAATTTGATCATATGTTAAATTTTTAAGCAACAAAGGAAAGTATGACATTTCCAAAATCCAAATTCCATTTTTGTTTAATAAACTATTTATGTCTCTACAAAATGAATTTGGATCCTCAATATCATAAAACATGGCATAAGAGGTTATTAAATCAAATTTAGTTTTTTTATTGTTAAAAGATTTTTTGATTATTTTTTTTGAGAAATAATCAGATATCAAATTTATTTTTTTATTATAAAATTTTTTAAACTTAGCAGAGGAAGGGTCTATTCCATATAATTTACACTGTTTTTTTTTTGCAAAAAAATTTAAAAATGTTCCATCATTTGACCCTATATCCAGTACTAAAGAATTATTATTTATAATTTTTTTATCTAGAATTGTTTTAAATTTTTTCTTCATATGATTTACCATTAGGGGACTTAAAGAAGTTTTATATCCATAAGTTTCGCCATACATATCATCCAAAGGTGGTAATTTATTAAATTGCACTAATTTACAATTTTGACACTCAAATAAATCTAGTGAATATTTTTTTAGCTTAAAATTTGGCTTTTTTAAAAAAACACTGCTAATAGGCTGTTTATTTAAATAAATTATTTTTTTTAATTTTTTGCTTTTACAATTTTTACACTTCATTATTTTATTTTTTTTTGAATATATTAATTATTATTTTATAAAATTTTCTAAAAAGAAAATATACTGGAGTAATATATATAGATGGATAAAACAAGTTTTTTATAATGTGATCCCTGATATTTAAATATTGCAATCCGTTGTAACCTGGCATAACCGCAACTTTAACTAAATTAGATATTATTTTTCTTACAGCAAAATTTTTACAAATTATATACCTCGCATAACCCATCCCATTTTTTCTATAAACATCAATAAGTTCAGGAATTCTTATTGCTTCAACAAATGGATATAGATCTTTCCACCAATTTCTTTCTCCATATAACGTTATACTCAAAGGTCTAGAATGAAAAAAAGCCTTAGAATTTTTAAATGCTTTTGCAAAAATTATATTGTGAGGAAAAGTATTATATATATTTGACATTACCCTCTTATCTTTTATTAAATCAAAGTCAATTTGATCAAGATTTTGCTCCCACTTTTCTCTTTTAAATACATTAAGAAACATGCCCAGTAAAAAATCAAAAGAATAGTCTGGTCTGATTAATTGAAAATAATTACATAAAATATCTTTTTTCTTTTTAGAAAATGGTTCCATTGTAATAGGCAAATTTTTATGATCAAAGGGTTGAGGATAACTAAACACAATTTCAGAGCTTAAATGGTATGAATTAATAAAAAAATACTCAACATGAGGAAATTGATTAAATAATTTCTCAATAGAAGATAAACTGTCAGAAAGAAGCATGTCATCATTTCCTATTATCCAAACATATTCAGACTCTGATAATTCAACTGATTTAAGAATATTTATACCAAGACCAAAATTTTGAGAGTTTTTATTTACTTTTATATCGATCTTATCTTTATAATAATTTATTATTTCATCAAAATTTTCGTCAGAATTATTATCAGAAATACATACATCAAATTTTAAATTAGAATTAAGCTTTGATTGAAAAATAGATTCTAGGCAATTTCTTAAACATTTTATCCTGTTATAGTTAGGTATACATATGGAAAGTTTATTATTCATTAAATTTTAATTTTAGATAATTTTTTTTATTTTAGAAATAAATACTTTGACTGGTTTCTTTTCATATAAAGAATATTCTGATGTAAAAAAATTGATTGCATCTTGTACTTTTTTTGAAAACCACCAGTCTCCAAGATTTTCCCAGTTGGAATTTAAAAATTCAGCCAACTGAATATAATTCTCATGTATTAATCCTGCTTCTTTCAGGGCTAAATAGTATTTTTTTGATTTTTCGTTAACTTCAGTTATTGAATTTTTCCATAGACCAATAACAGGTTTATTTAATGATAAATACTCATAAAATCCAGTACTATCATAAGAATAAATAGCTATTTTAAATTTTTTTATTTTTATTTTCCCACTAATTTTTTTAATGTTTGAATTTATTTCATTTAAATTTTGAGATAAGTAAAAGATCTTATCATCATCTAAAGTAGGGTGAAATTTAAAAAATGTTTTAGATTGAATTGAGTTTGAAAGATTTTTAATAAAATTTAATTGATTCTCAAAACATTCATTGTACATGTTCATAGAGTCCCAAAAATATCTTTTTATAGGTTTATATAAAGAATAAAATATCATTTGATCACCTATTTCTAATTTTTTTGTTATTTTTTTGCATCCAGAAATTTTGATGTTGAATAATGGGATTTGGTTTTCTTGATGACTATACCCCCAGGTAAAAAAGTTTGTTGCCGTTATTAATGAATTATCATAACCATCAAACTTACTTGTTCCAGTATTATTGCCATGCTGTATGTAAAGAAGTTTATTTTTATTTATTTTGTTTATAAAAGCTATATATTTAAAATATTCATTAGAATCATAATTCTGTGAAGATAAAATAAATTTTAAATTACTTAAAGTTTTATTTTTTTTAATTTCATTTTCAAAATATTCAAAATTTTCAAATAACGATAAGGGAATTGAAAAAGTTAAAAGTTTCTTAAAAATTTTTATATCTATCTCATTTTTATTTTTTATAAAATTAGATAAGAATTTGTTTCTATCTTGAATAGAATATTTTTTTAAATTTTTATACTTAAAATTATCTGGAAACCTAAATATAGGAATTTTTCTAAGCTTTAATTGAAGTAAAATATTATTGAAATTTGGTAAATAAGTGTCAACTATTAAAGATTTATTAAATCTCAAAGCAAATTTATTATAATAATAAAAAATTCTATCTAACATTATTTTATTAACGTTCTTATTAAAACTTGTTTCTATTTTATTATTTTTTTTATAAATTTGATAAGGTGTTCCTAATTCATCAAAAATAGTTTTATAAATAAAGGAATTCCAATTTTTATTATCAATATTTGTAATAAATTCTTCAGTATTTTTCGATGCAAATTGTTCAATTGTATTTGGAATATCTATATAAGATAAACTTACGTTATCACTCTTAATATAGTTTTTTATTGAGAAATATCGATTATAAAACGTTTCTAGAGCAAAATGAAACCAGGAACCGACTAAAACTCTCCAAATGTCTTTGCTTAAGTTTTTATTAAAAAAAAAATTTAAGTTTGAGTAAAATTCATCAAATAATTCTTCTTGAAGATTAGTAAAATTTTCAAAATTTTCATCTCTCTTATTTATATTTTCAGAAATGAAATTTAAAAAATTCAAATATTGGTTTTTTTTTAAAAATTTATTAATTAATTCTGGGTGATATATATTTTTAGTTTCTTGTTTTTGTTCAATTTCTTCATTAAGCAAAATTAGTATTTCGTTTTTCAATTAACCTGCCGTTTGTTTAATTCTTAAGGGAGATTTTAAATTCTTTAAGTAATTTATTCCAGAAATTCCATTATATCTTGCTACATAAGTCCATCTTATTTTTTTACTCAAATTTTTTAAAGAGGTATGAATTAATAATGGATGAAACAAAACTGCATCACCTGGAGATAAATTTAAATATTTATATTTAGAATTTTTAATAATATCTTTGCTTATACCGTGATATTTTTTATTCTTTACATGATAAAAAACATGTTTTTTGACACCACCTTTATGACTTCCTTCTATTAATCCCATAGTACCCATTTTTTTTGAAACTTTTGATAATGGAGCCCATAATGTCAAAATTTTTTTTGATATCTGACCATAAAGTTCCTGATGCGGAGGTAATAAAAAAGAATTTTCATTATCATCTATTCTGATTTGGGGCATATCAATAAAAAATTCTTCATTGAAATACCCTTTCAAAATTTTATTCAATTTTTCATTAACTGCTAGTTTTAATATACTTGGTTGAAATTTTGACAGATCATAAGATCTTGCTCTTAATAAGTTATTTTTTTTTTTTAATAATAAATACTTACTATCAATATTTTTTTGTTTTTTTTGTACTTTAATTAATTTAAGACAATAATTAATATTTTTTTCATATGAGTCAAAAATTTCTCTTATTTCATTTTTTGAAATTAAATTTTTAATGATTGCATATCCTTTTTTATCTATCTCTTTTTTGATATTTTTCATAAAATTATTTATTTTTAAGTACTATAAAAAGAATTGACTTTTGATCAACTCTTTTAGAGATATTCTCAAATAACAAATCTATATTGTAATCTAATTTTACAAAATATTTATTCTTCCTTAAAAATTCGTAATTTTGTTCTATTTTATTTTTAATAGACAATCCTCTTGTCCATCCCCATGTATTAATGTCATCAAAAGATTTTTCAACTTTTAATTTATATTTTAATGATAATTTTTTTAAACCCTGCAATGAAAACAAAGTCCTATGAAAAGGTGCAGATATTTCCCAAGAGTATTCCTTAAGCATATTTATTTGCAAACTTTGAGCATTGGGTACTTTAATAAATATTTTTCCTTTTTTTGATAAAATTTTCTTACATTTTTTAATTAAATCATCTGGATCAGCTATATGCTCCAAAACATCATGAAGAGTAATTATATCAAAATTTAAATATTTACTTTTTATTAGATTGTCAATTGTACCTAAAACAAATTTTGCATTTGGAAAATTTTTTTTTGCTTTGTTGATACATCTTTTTTGAACATCTACACCAAAAGCATCAAATTTTAATCTTTTAAAAGCAGATACACATCCACCATAACCACATCCTATATCAAGAGATTTTTTATTTTTTTTATTTAATATAAATTTTGGTAATTTATTTTTATAAAAATTTATCCATTCGTTTCTGCGATCAATTTCACTTCTTTTAATGCCTGAAAAATAATTAAAATCAAAATTATCCCATTTTGCATAATATTTGTCATGCAAAAATTCTAACTTTTGGTTACTTAAAATATTTGAAATATATAAAGATTTACAATTTGAGCATCTAACATGCTCATAATTTGGAAAACTCGTATCTTTATATATTGATTTGAATAAAAGATTTTCTTTTTTATTTTTAAAATTACAAACTGGACATCTGTAGTTTTTTTTTTTTGAAGGCTTAAGATCCCTTGGGATTTTATTTTGTGAGTACAATTTGTTTAAGTTTGTTTTAAAATTGCTTCTTTAATTCCTGTTTTTATACTTATTTTTGGTTTAAATCCAAATTTTTTTTGCATCCTTGTGCAGCCTGCTCTTGCAAACACCCCTTCAGGTTTATTTGAATTACCAAAAATTTTTACATTTGTTTTACCACAAATTTCTAGTGCTATTTTTGCTAAAGTAATAAAATCAGTAAATTTACCAGTTGATAAATTTACTGCAGAGCCATCTTTAATTTTTTTTGAAATTTTAATTGATCCCTCTACACAATCAGAAACATGAATAAAATCTCTTTTTTGTCTTCCTGTTCCCCAAACTATAAAATCTCTATTGGCTTTATGACTAATGGCTCTTTTAATAATGCTTGGGAAAGGATACGCCAAATCTTGATCAAAACCATATCCAGAAAATGGTCTAAAAACTGAATTTTTTACACCATATTTTTTATATGCTATTTTTGCTAAATATTCGTTTGTAAGTTTAGCCCACCCATAAGACATATCAGGCACTCCAATTTTATTTGAAAGATTTATATCTTTTTCTGAAAGTAATCTAAATTTATTTTTTCTTTGTAAATCAATTGGATAGGCAGCACTAGATGAGTAAGTAATGATATGATCGTGTCTACAATTAATTGCCCATCTCCAGAATGCTGAGTCTATTTCTAAATCTTCTGCAACTGCCAAAGGATTACTCTCAATAACTTCTCTGCCACCAACAATAGCAGCCAAATTAATTACTAAGTTAAATTTTTTATTATTTTTATCGAAATAATCTCTACAATCTTGATTAATAAATTTAAATTTTTTTTTATATTTATATGGGTTAAATAATTTCCATTTACTTGGGTGAATTCCTCCAGTAAGTTTTGCAAGATTATCAATTACTAACACTTCATTGTTTTTTTCTAAAAAAAATTTAGTGTAATGTCTTCCTACAAAGCCTGCTCCTCCAAAAATCAAAATTTTCATGAAATTTTATTTATTATTTTTTTCCATTCCCTGAATGCATCAAAACTCTTTTTTGGTAAAAAATTTTCAATTAAATCACTATTTTTTTTCAAGCTTTTTAAAAGATTAAAAGAATTTTTGTAACCAATGTTCTCTTGATTAAAGTCATTAATAAGATTGTGTACATTTCTTTTTTGATAAACCGTGGACTTAGAATAAATAACTTTATAACCTAGTGACTGAACATAAAAAGATGCCCAAATATCATCCATTCTTCCTATATGAGGAAATAAAAAATAATCTTTAACAACTTTTCTTGATATTAAAGTATTTTGTGAATTGAATGGTGAAATTTTTTTTGAAAAAAAAGGAAAATATTTTTTTTTGAATTTACATTCTGGCTTATATATCATTCTACAAACTGCATCTATATCTGGATCTCCATCCCAAAAATTTGCTTGAATATCTGGTGTGAAAAAATTTTTTTTCTCTTTTTTATATTTTCTGTCATTGATTAATTCTAAAGGATATCCTCTGTGCCATAGATTTGGATAATTTGTATACCCGATAGGATCAAAAAATAATTTATTAGTTTTAACTTCACTACATTTAATCCTCTTATTTATTAAAATTTCATCAAACCAATTTTTATAAGGTATATTGTCATCATCAATTAAAGCTATTACTTTAGCACCTCTTTGATATGCTTCTAGAATCGCAAAATTTCTTCTTTGAATGCAATTCCAACCAATAAGATCAGATAATTTTTTCCATTTTTTTTCTTGATATTGAGTACTTAGAACTACTGAATTTTTGAGCTTAAATGGCTTTGATTTTTTATCCAGAGCAACAATTAATTTGCAGTTAGGATTTTTTGCAAAATTTTTAAGTGCTTGGGTTGGTCTATTTATAGTTGTTGTTGCTATATATATCATTATTTATATATTAAGTTTACTAACAAAACTTTTAGAAAAGATAAATAAACTTTGTAATTAGCGTTTGATTTTCCTTCTACTCTAGCTTTCCATTTTGATGGGAAACTAATTACTCCATATCCCTTTTTAACTGGTTTTAAAAGTATTTCAAGTGCAAAACCATGTTTTAATTCTGTAATCTGATTTTCTAACAATGCTCTTCTAGGATAAATTCTATAAGCAAATGTAAAATCTAAAATATTTATTTTATATAAAACTTTTAAAAAAATTTGTGCAAGTTTGTTAAATATTAATTTTATAAAGCCATAATTAGTGAAGCTTTTGTTGTTTATCCATCTATCTGCCGACACAATCATACTTTTATTTTTTTTTGAAATATTAATCATTTTAGACAAATCACTTGGATTAGTCTCTAAATCAGCTGCCATAATTGCAATATGTGAACCTTTAGATTTTGAAATTCCAGTTTTTATAGCACCTCCTACAAATTTTTCTTTTTGATAATAAAATTTAATTTTTTTTTTTCTTTTCATTAAATTGAGCGTCTGAATTATTTTTTTTGGAGTTTTCACTTTAGATAAAATAATTAAATATTCTTTTTTACATTTAATTTTATTTAAAATTTTTAAAGTTTTATTTAAGGAATTAATTTCATCTATCATTGGAATAATTATTGAAATAAAGTAATTTCTATTTAATTTCATAATTTTTTTTTAATTTAAATATTTACTTCCAAAACTTCCATGGAGGTAAATAAACATTTTTTAGAATATATTGATGATTTGTAAAATCATTTACTTTACTAGATAAGCATACATCTGAAATTTCATTAATTAACATAGGAGCATATACTCTCATAAAATATTGTTGATGAAAAATTACATCACAAATTTCTATATAGTTATTCTTCTTAATCCAATTTATCATAAGATTTTGCACTTTATTTTCATAAATTTCATCAGTCTCAGGATTAACTCGTAGAATTATAATTTTAGGATCATATAAATCTATTATTTCATTATTCCAACCATTATGGGTAACTATAGAACTACCTAATGCCCCCAAATCTAAAGTATTTACATCAGCATTGTAAGGCAGAAGACCAGCATCACCTATAGAAATTGAGTTTATTTTATACTTTTGTTTATTTTCATTTATTACACTTCCTAATTTACCATGCGCATCAAGTAATCTTGGATAGTATGTTGTTGTATACCTAAATTCAAAACTTGAGACATATAAAAAAATAAGAAAAAAAGGCCATATAAATATATTTAAAAGAAAGTTTTCATCAAATTTTAATTTTTTTGTATATCTTTCTAATTCCAAATATATAATTTTTTTAGTTTGATGTGACAAATATATAATGAACAATATTATTGGTCCATAAAAATGAAATAAAAATCTACCGTGATAATTCATAGATAAGTTTGATTTACTATAAACATAGGCAATGGGCATAAAAAATAAAACGATAAATAAAAAAAGTTTTAATTTTTTAATATAAATTAAATATAAAGATGGAAAAATAAAGAAAGAGTAAAAAATTAATTGCGAAGGTTTAAAAAAACCACCTGACTTTACATAGTATGTATTTGGAAATAAATAACCAAAATAATTATAACTAAAATTAAGAGTAATAAATAAAAATATTCCTAAGCAGAATAAAGAAATTAAAAAGTTTTTAAAATTAGATTTTTCAATATTTATAAATGAAAGAGGATTAAAGTTTTTATCGTTATATATTTTCTGATCATTAAAATTTAACAAGAAATAAATTGGAACCAAAAATAAAAGAGTCAAACTTTCTGGTCGTGTTAAGAAAAGTAAAATAGTAAAAAATATTGAATTCAATACATTATCTTTATACAAGGAGATCAATAACATGCAGCCAAAAATTGCAAATAGCACAGTTTCTAATCCACCAAACAAGTGAAATACTACCCCAGGCGTAGCAAAAAAAATCAAAATATTAATATTCTTTTTCTTAAACTTTTCTGTGATAAAATAGACAAATAAAAGTGTAACAATAATTGCAAACAATTTATAAAATAAAACAATATTGATACCCAAATAATTAGGGACTACGCTTAAATAGACCATTATGGGATTTGTATAGGCTTCTGTTAAGTCAAATGAAGATGGATTATAATTCCAAATTCCATGATCAATATAATTTTTACCATATCTCCAACCTATAAAAGCATCATCAACTGTTAGTCTTGAAAAAATATAAAAAGACAATATTGAAAAAAAAATAACTATGTATTTTACATATTTTATTAATGTAATCATAAGAATACTTTCTGGTCTTTTCTGTAATTTTTTTTTGCTTTTTTTCCAATAAGTTGATTAAAAAATTTTGGGTGTAATCCTGTACCAGGTCTTTTTAATGTCAACATTTTTTTGGTTATAACTGTGCCTTTATTGATTGTGGAATTCGCTACAATACTTCTTCTAAACTTATTTCTTACAGTCATTTCTTCCCTGCTAGGAAAAATTTTTCCATTACCCATCATTATCTCAGATAATCTTATTTTGGTCACCATTTCTTTTAGCTCTTTGGGCTCAATTGATAACTTTTGGTCTGGACCAGAAAGATTTCTACTTAAAGTAAAATGCTTTTCAATTATTTTTGCACCTAATAATGAAGCAAAAATGCATGCATTAATTCCCAAGGTGTGATCCGAATATCCAACTTTTACTTTATATTTTTTCTCTAAACTATTAATTCTTTTTAAATTAGTTAATTTATTTTCTGTAGGATAAAGTGAAACACAATGTAATAAAGTTAGTCTTTTCTTATTTTTAAAAAATCTTAATGCTGATTTAATTTCTTCATCATCTGCCATTCCAGTAGATAAAATAATTTTTTTTTTAGTTCTAGAAACTGCTTTTAATAGCTTAAAATTTATTAGATCTTCTGATGCTATCTTGATTATTTTAGGATTTGTTTTTAAGTATTCTTTAAGATGATCTTTGTCTGCAACAGAAGTTATGAAGTCAATTTTTTCCTTTTTGCAGAATTTTTGAATTAAATCATACCAATGATATTTAAATTCTAATTTTTTGAACATTTTATACATATTTTCTTTTTTTTTGTTCTTGCCATAAGTATAAATTATTTTGTTATTTGACATGAACTCTTCTGTTTTAAAACTTTGAAATTTTACTGCATTTGCACCCGCTTTTTTTGCTGCAGAAATCATTTTCTTTGCCAGTACTATATTACCATTATGATTTGAGCCAATTTCAGCAATGATATAAATTTTACTTTTTGTCATATTTTTTTCCTAATATGAAAAAAGTATTAGATTGATCCAAATTTTTAACAGTATTTGTGTGAGGATCGAAACCAAACATTTTAATAATTTTTATTGAATTTTTTTTCAATTCATTAGCAATTTCAAAAGGATTAAACCAAGAATGTTGATTTGAATTTTTTATAGTTAAATTTTTAAAGTTAACATTCTTTGTGGTTAAAAATATCAAACCATTTTTTTTTAATATTCTAGATGTTTTTTTTAAAACATCGAATGGATTATGACCACAATTTTGTAATACTCCTATCAAAGTTATTAATTCAAATTTATTTTTTGAATTAAAATTTATTACATCTGAATTTTCTATGATTATATCCTGCTTAAGAAATTTTTTTTTTGTATATTTATATAAATTTTCATTTATTTCTAAACCATAAATTTTATTTATTTTATATTCAGTTTTTTTATAATATTTAAAAGCTCCTCCTGTTCCACAACCAATATCAATCCAATTTAAAAACTTTTTTTTTGGCAAAATTGAAAATAGTAAGTTATATCTATTTTCCATAGATTTTTTTGAGGTCCATTTAATTTTTTGAAATTCAAATTTTTTTTCAAAAAAAGATTTATTATATTCTCTTATTAATTTTTCAGGCGAAGTTAATCTTATAAAACTTTTCATTTTTTAATAACTTTAAATTTTTTTAACCAAGTTTTATATATTTTTAGAGAGTTTAAACCATTAAAAGGATGATCAGTTGCATACTTGATAGGAAGATTTTTTAATAAAGTTTTGTTAAGGATTTTTTTCCACCTAGACAAATCGTTAGTGCTAGAAAGCAAAATAGGTTCATATTTGCAAAATTCCATAACTTTATTCCAGTGTAAAAAAATACCACATCCTAAATGAGGTAACCAGTATCTAATATTTGGAAAATTTTGGATAATTTTAAAAAAATTATGAATACTGTCATTCGAACTCCTATAAAAGTAATCTATTTCTAATGAAAGAGGTAAACCAGTTTCTTGAATAAAATTTAAAAATTTATTGTAACTTTTATCATTTATATTTTTATAATGCCAAGAAGGAATAACTTCAAAACCATAAAATTTTCTTATTTTTTTTAGATTTTTTTTAAATAATGAAAAACTCACTAAATCCGGATTTGGTATCTGAACAATTTGATTACCTTTTACATTAAGACATAAATTTTCATTCATTTTTAAAAAACTCTCTTCTAATTGAATTTCCTGATCAAAATATTTTTTTTTATTGTTAATGGGTAGACCTCTAAAATAAACTCCTTTTATTAATTTAGCTCGCTTTAAATAATCTTTATTGGCATTATTTAAATAATTGTTTCTAGTTATAAAGATTGGAATTTTACCAATTAAAGTTTTTTCTTGTTGAGATTTTTTTTTTAATAAATCTAATATAACTGGTGTTACTATCCGAAATTCATGATCTATCATAAATATTTAGCTATTATATCTTTTTTTGTTATTTGAAAATTATTTAAATTATTTTTTATCTCTACATAACCAAGCTTTGCAATTTGATGCAAAATTGATAGTGGATCTTTAGACTTTTGATGATTCAAGAGACTCTCATAATTAAAATTTTGCACCAAATGATTAATGTTATTATTTTTAAATAAATTTTCATCCAGATAATTTTTAGAATTAATTCCTGTAATATATATATTTGCATTTGTTATTTTTGCATGACTTAATAACCTTTCTGATGCAGAATTTTTTTTTGTTTCTTCTATGCTCATTATTTCTGACTCTTTAATAACCTTTGTATTAATATCTAGCCTTTTGCACAAAAAATTTAATTGTAATAAACAAATATCAATTAAACTTTTACTATCATTGATTAAAACATTTTCTAGAAAATCTTCTAGATCATCAACATATGATGATTTTTTGTAAGAAAACATGATCTTTTCTTTTAAGCTTTTTAAATCTAATAGATAATCTTTTGAAACATTAATTTCATTACATAATTGATAATCTGATTGGTTGTTAACTTTCAAACCTATAAAATGTGATTGACCATTTATTTCAATTTTATTTCTATGCATAAAAGCTCTTTTCCTAAATTTTGCGATATCCATAAAAATAAATGCATCAGATATTAAAACTTTATGAATTAAACCCATCCAAGGCATAAAGGCAGGTTGATGTGCGCTTACTATTTTCATTTATTTTTAATAAAACTATTAACTAAAATATTTTTTTTTTTAGTATTCCAATCTGCTCTTGTTATTTTTAATATATGGCACTTATTTTTTTTATCAAAATATAAATACTTGTGTCCCCATCTTAAATACCAATTTTTTACCCATATATTTTTTTTTATAACCTGACACCTCAGATATTTAATTTCTTTTAAACTAAAAAGTTTTTCAAGAAGTAAATACAATAAAATACTACCATATTTTTTATTACTTGGTAGTTTCATATCTCTGTATATTCCCCAATAACAAAATTTTTTTTTTCTGTCATAATTTGATGCATAACCCGAACCAATAATTTTTTTTTTATAAGTAAAAGAATAGTTATGAAAAAAATTTGAATTAGATAAATTTAAATACCAATTATAATGCTCATTATAAGAAATTTTTTTTTTATTTATCATAGATTTTCTTATTTTATATTGATTTCTTAATATCAATAATTTTTTTAAATCATTTTTATTAATTTTTCTTAATTTATAATTTTGAAAGTATTTAATAGCCATTAATATAAATTATATATTTTTTTAGATATTCTTTTTATTCCATTACCATCAACTTTATTTAAACTTTTAAATTTACTTTTGTTGTTTAAAATTTTCAAAATTTCTAATTTTAATCTGTCTAATACTTCTTTTTTTTTCATCAAATGGATTGATCCAAAATATTTAATGTAGTTTTGCTTATTTAATGATTGGCAAACATTTACTTGGTGTCTAGCAGTGGAAAATACAATATTTTTTTTCTTCAAAAATAGTCTTTCAACTAAATTAACACCACCAGCACCAATACAAATTTTTGAATTTTTAATATAATTACCTATAAACATGTACTTATTAATAAATTTTATTTTAACCTTTTTATTGACTGTTATTTCTTCATTATTTCCAATAATTACAATTGTTTTTATAAAACTCAAATTACTGATTAAATTAATTAATATCTTTAAATAATTTTTAAATTTTCCTGAACCAAAGTTAATTAGAATATCATAAGTTAATTTTTTTTTTCCATGTTTTGATTTAGAATATCTTTCATCTATAGGAAAATATTTATATCCTAATAATTTTTTTTGATCGAAACTTTTTCTATGTGAATTATAATTTATGTATAAATTAGATTCGTAATTTTTTTTTAAGCCATCATCGATTATAACTAATTTAATGTTTTGATTTTTAATTGTATCACACCATTTTATTCCACAATTATAATTATCTAATATAACAAGATCTATGTTATTTTTTTTTATAACTTTAATTGTCTCAATTAAATCTTTATTTGTTGAAAATTTTTCAGACCTATAATTTACAATCTTTTTGATAAAATTAATCTTACTAAAATTTTTTTGATATATAGAATTTCGACTTAAAAAAAATATATTTGAGTTATATTTTTTTGACATATATTTTGCTATTGAACTACATCTTGACATATGTCCAAAACCAAATTCATCATTGCAATCTAACCTAAACAGTATATTCATTACTAAGAAATAGATCTTAACAGTATAAACGCCTCAGCATAATTTTTAAAAACTGATGATCCTCTCACTTTAGCTAAATTTTCAACATTTTTTAATGATCTTGAATGTGGATACTTCCTCATTTCATTTTTATAAAACTTAAGTGAATTAATTTTTTTTTTAATTGTCTTTGAAATATCCTCAAAATGGTTTGGGTAAAAAAGTTTCTTATTTGAACCAAATGACCAATCGGTGCTTGAGCTTACTTCGAATGCATAAATTTTTTGAATAGTAGAATTGGTGACTGGTCTACAAGCTGTGATTAAGGCTCTATTTGTAATTTGATGATCTATATTTAAATCACCGCTGAAGTGAGTAAAAATAACATTTGGTTTAAAATCTTTCACTCTTTTTTCAATTTCTTTAACTATAGATAGTAGGCTTACTTTATCAAATTCATTGTCTGGAAAATCTAAAATTTCTAAAAATTTTACACCTAAGTATTGATTTGCTTTTTTAGCACTATGAATATTATTTTCTAATTTCTGTTTCAATTTTTTAACATTACTTCTAGCTTTAATACCTTTAGACAAAATAAGTGTTTTAACTATTGCTTTATCAAATTTAATTTTTTTAGAAATTGTTCCTCCACAACCTAAAATTTCATCATCGGGATGAGCTGCTACAACTAAAATTCTATCTCTCATTTTAAATTTGGTAACTATATTTTAACTTTATCTATAATTCAAATTTTGTTTGAAGATTTCTGGTTTCCTTAAATACAATTTTTCTATATCAATTGATTTAAAATAAAGTTTTGGATGAAAATGGTTAAAAATATTTTTTATTACTTTGTAATCACTTAAATAATCTAGAGTTATTCTTATCTTTGAAAAATTTTTTCGGTTTTTAAAATTTTTTATTTTAAATTTTTTTTTGTTTCTTGTTATGAAATAAGTGACATGTTCTTTATCTCTTAAAGATTTAGCGTTAAGATATGCTTTCTCTAAAGCTTTTATTTTAATTATTTCTGCATCAAGTCCATGAGCAAATGTAGGAGGATTATTATTAGAAATATAATCTAAATTATCTTTTTTAAAAGTTGAAATCATCTTATCTATTATAAAAGGGTCAATTAAAGGACAATCAGAAGTTACTCTCACTAAATTTTCTGATTGAAAGTATTTTGCCGCTTCATAATACCTTTTTAAAACATTTGAATTTGAACCTTTAAAATATTCATATTTTAAATTTTTTAATTTTTTCTCAAGAATTAAGTTTTTATTATCATTAGGAATTATAAATACAATTTTGGAAATAAACTTTGATTTTTTTAATCTTTTATAAATTAACTCCAAAATAGATTTATTTTTTATTTTTAAAAGTACTTTTCCTGGTAATCTACTTGAATCAACTCTTGCCTGAATAAACGCAATCATTTGTTCATTGAAATATTTTTTTTAAAGTATTAATAACTTTTGATTGGTCTTTAAAACTCATTTTAGGATAAATTGGTAAACTTAAAGCTTCTTCAATATATGTTTCGCTGTTTTTAAAATTCCTTTTATTAAAATTAAATTTTTCAAAATATGGATGGTGAAATACAGGTATATAATGAACATTACTTTCAATCCTATTATCTAATAATTTGTTATAAACAATGTCTCTATTTATTTTTGTTGAAGACTTAATTCTAATTACAAATAAATGATTTGCACTTTCATAAAATTTTTCAACTAAAGGTAATTCGATTGGTAAATTTTTTAGATTATTGTAATATCTATTAACAATTTTTTTTCTTTTTTGATTTAGAAATTTTATTTTTGTTAATTGTGAGTTACCTAAAGCTGCTTGCAATTCATTTAATCTAAAATTGTAACCTAAGAAATGCTGTTCATAATACCAATTTGGCATATTTTTTTTATTCAAAAACTTTTTCTCTCTAAATATTCCGCCAGATCTTAATGCATTTATTTTATTATAATATTTTCTATCATTTGTAGTTACGGCACCTCCCTCACCAGTAGTAATAATTTTAACTGGATGGAAGCTAAAGACACACAAATCACTATATTTACAATCTCCAATAGGATTTTTGAAAAATTTTGATCCTAAAGCATGAGAAGCATCCTCTATGATTTTAAAATTATATTTTTTTGATAAAAAACCTATTTTTTTCATATTGCAGGGTAATCCTCCAAAATGGACTGGTATCAATAGTTTAGGAAGTTTATTTTTTTTTTTTGCTGATTTAAGTTTGATTTCTAATTTTTCTATAGAAATATTATATGTTTTTAAATCAATATCTACAAAATCAACTTTAAGGCCTGCGTGTAAAATTGCGTTTGCAGTTGCTGCATAAGTATTTGGTACAGTCCATGCTATATCATTTTTTTTCAAATCGAGTGCTTTGCATGCAAGTAATAACCCGCTACTGGCTGAGTTTGTTGTTAAGCAATATTTCGAATTTGTAAATTTTGCAATTCTATTTTCAAAATTTAAATTAATTTTTCCTTGTGTCAATCTATCAGACTTAAGAGCTTTGATAACAGAAAAAATATCTTTTTTATCAATACTTTGAGTACTATAAGGAATCATTAATTATTTTTTTTTAAATAATCTTTAATTTCTATTACTGTTAAAAATTTACTATTATTTTTTGAATTATATTCAAAATTTTTTTTAACATTTTTCCCTTTTTCATTTCTTGAATTAATTAAATAATTATTTTTTAAGGAAAAAAATTTAATGCTGGGTTTAATTATGAAATAATCTTTAAATTCTAAAGTATTATGCGCTTCGTCTCTAGGACACATTATTTCATAGATTTTTTCTCCAGGACGTAAACCAACAATCTTTATTTTTGCATCACTTTTCATTGCTTTAATTAGGTCTGTTATTTTTATTGATGGAATTTTTGGAACGAAAATTTCACCTCCATTCATATTTTTCAAGCATAAAATAATAAATTCTATACTTTCATCTAATGTAATCCAAAACCTGGTCATTTCGGGATCGGTAAGAGGTATAATTTTGTCTCGTTTAATGAGGTCTTTGAAGTAAGGTATTACTGAGCCTCTGGACGAAGATACGTTTCCGTACCTAACTATCGAAAATATAGTTTTATTATTTCCAGAAATATTATTTGCTGATGAGAAAAGTTTATCAGAAACCAATTTTGTTGCTCCATAAAGATTTATTGGATTGGCAGCTTTATCGGTTGATAGAGCTAAAACTTTTTTAACTTTATTTTCTAAACAAGCATCAATTATATTTTGTGCACCCATAATATTAGTTTTAATAACTTCAAACGGGTTATATTCAGCTGTATCTATTTGTTTGAGTGCTGCCGCATGGATAACAAAATCAACCCCTTCCATTGCTCTAAATAGTCTTTCTTTATCTCTTACATCACCTAAAAAGAATCTAAATAAATTTTTTTCTTTAGATCCAAGAGCTTCGTTCATTTTTCTTTGCTTAACTTCATCTCTTGAAAAAATTATTATTTTTTTTGGCTTATATTTTTTCAAATGATTAGAAAAGTTTGACCCAAATGATCCTGTGCCTCCAGTAATAAGTATTGTTTTATTTTTAAACATTGGTAGATTTGCTTTTAATTTAAAATATCATTATTTAAAACAAAAAACATAATATTAATGGTTAAGTTTTATAAAAATAGAAATAAGGAAATTATTAATATAATCAATGAGATTGATAATAAAAAAATAGAAAAAATTGAAAAAATAATATTAAATACAAAAAAAAATAAAGGAAAAATCATTATATGTGGTAATGGGGGTAGTTCAGCCACTGCATCTCATTTTGCAGTAGATCTATCTTTAAATGCTAAAATTCAGAGCGTTAATTTTAATGAGTATGATTTAATCACATGTTTTGCTAATGATTTTGGATACGAAAATTGGGTAAAAAAATCTCTAGAAATTTATGCAACAAAAAAAGATTTATTAATATTACTTAGTTGTAGTGGTAATTCAAAAAATCTTGTTAATGCAAATCTATTTGCCAAAAAAAAGAAATTGAAAGTGGTTACTCTAACTGGATGTAAAAAAAATAATAAATTAAATTCTTTAAAAAATAATGTAAATTTATGGATTAATTCTAATAAATACAATGTTATAGAAATAACACATCATATGATTTTATTAAATATTATAGATAGCTTGATGAAAGTTAAATATTAGTAAAGAAATCACTTTGGGTTTTTTTTAGTTTTTTATAATTACCATAATCTACAACTTTTCCATTTTTAATGAAGAATATTAAGTCAGCTCGTCTTACTGTGCTAAGTCTGTGTGCTATAGCTATTAAAGTTCTACCTTTTTTAAGATTATTAATTGCGTTTAAAATTTTTTTCTCTGCCTGATTATCTAGAGAACTGGTAGCCTCATCCATGATAATTATTTTTGGATTTCTATATAAGCATCTAGCAATACCTATTCTTTGAATTTGACCGCCAGATAATCTTACACCCCTGTTACCAATATAAGTCTCATATTTATTTGGTAATTTATCTATAAATTTTTCTAGTTGAGAAAGTTTAATTGCCTTTTTTAAATTATTTAAATTTATATTTTCCTCGTAGAAAGTAATATTATTTTTAACTGTATCATCATCTAAATATATATCCTGTGGTATAAATCCAATATCAGCATACCATTCGCTCAAGATAGATTGTATATTATTTCCATCTATTAGAATTTTACCTGATGAAGGTTTTAAAAGCCCTAGTATTAAATCTACAATTGTACTTTTGCCAGCTCCTGACTCACCGATAAATGCAACAAAAGAATTTTTTTTAATATTTATATTGATTTTTTTTAAATTTAATTCCTTAGAATTGGGATATTTAAAATTAACATCTTTAAAAAGTATATTAGATTTAAAGTTAAAATTTTTAATCCCCTTTTTTATTTTAACATTATAATTTTTGTTTATTTTAGTTTTATTACGAAATTCATTAACTAATATTTCTTTTGAAGGGGTTAAAAATTTTAGTGCGCTAAAATTAGATGAAATAATATTAAATGATGGAATAAATCTAATCAATATGAGACCCAGTAGTGTAATAAAAGGTACCACATTTTCTGATTGCTCATAATTCATAAAAAAATAAACACATATAAGCATTATTGAAATTGCAATTAGCTCCAATATAGCTTTTGGTGCTGATTTTATTAAATTCATAATAACTGATTGCTTTAAAATTTTATTTAGATTCTGAGAAAATTTGTTTAAAAGAAAATTTTCTTTTTTTAAAATTTTGACATATCTAATTGCCTCTAAAGATTGATTAATTAGCTTATATTGTTTCCCTCTTAAGTCTTCACTTATTTTTCCTATGTTATAAATAAAATTTCTTAAAAATGCATAAAATATAATTATTACAAATAGTAATATTAAAAAAATTGAAGTACTTAATGTTTTATTCTGTATAAAAAGTAATGAAAATAAAAAAGATATTATCAAAATCTCTCTAACTATCTCAATCATTGAGGTAATATAGGACGAATAATTTTCACAATTATTAGTCATATTTCTTAACATTATTGATGGATTTTTATATTGATGCTTCTCAAATGAAAGTTCTAGATAGTTTCTGAATAATTGACACGAAATATCTGAAACTATTTTTTTTCTAAGCAAACCTTCAAAAAGTTTTATTACTAAATAATAAATATTCTTTAAAAGAAAAAAAAGAAATATGGCTATAGAAAATAACAAAATAAAATTAGGACTATTGGTATCAAAAAAAAATTCAATTATTTCAAAAAAAAAATAATCTTTAAAAACGCTTGATTGATCTAAAAGTGAAAGAATAATCACTGGCAATGAACCAATGCCTATTGTTTCCAGAACTGCTAAAAATAAATTCAGTATTAAAAAAATAATTATAAAACTTTTATTACGACTATTTATTAGCTTTAATTCGCTCTTCATAAATTTACTATTAAATCTTAATATAAAAACTATATTTTAATATGAGCTCTTAATTTTTTTGCGACATCTTTTTCTATATCCAAAATTTCTTTTTTGTCAGAGCTTTTTTTAACTGCTTGTTCTAAAGTTCTAATACCACTAACCAAATCTCTCAATGCTTTAGGTGTTATTGAAGCTGCTTGATCGCTCCCATACATGGTCCTGTCTAATGTGAAATGTCTCTCAACAGATGTTGCTCCCAAAGCCACAGCGGCAAAAGAGATTGCCAATCCCCCTTTTTCATGTCCACTATAACCTACCTTGCAATTATATCTTTTTTTTAGTGTGCTTATAAATGAAAGGTTAGCAAGTTTATCATCAAAAGGGTATGCAGAAACAGTATGCATTAATTCAAAATCACAATTTTTTTTTTTAAATATTTCTACAGCTTTATCGATATCTTTAAATGTACACATTCCTGTTGATATAAATGTATATTTTTTTTGCTCCGCAACACTTTCTAAAAAACCTTGATCTACTATCATAGCTGAGGCAACCTTATTATAATTTAAATTAAATTGACTTAAAAAATCTAAGCTATTTAAATCCCAAGCAGATGCAAACCAGTCAATTTTCTTAAGTTTACAATATTTATCTATTTCTTGATAATCATCTAATTTAAATTCAATACCCATTTTTTGATCTCTTTGAGTTTTACCCCAAGGGCTTTCTCTATACTGATCAAGCACATCTTTTGAATAGACAACTTCTATATCTCTCTTTTGAAATTTTACTGCATTTACGCCAGCAGTCACTGACTCATCAATCATTTTTTTTGCTAATTCTAAATCACCGTTATGATTTATTCCAATTTCTGATATTAAAAAGCAACTCACTTAAAATATTTTTTTAAATTTTGAAATAGCTTAATATCTTCATTTTCGTCAATTTGAAAGCTAAATATTTTTCCCATAGAATAAGTCCCAATTTTTCCAAAGAATCTACACTTATTTATTAAGAATTTTCTTTTATCAAAAATAAAAAAAGATCCGTTCTCTAAATATTTTTCTTTTATGTTTTGTCTTATTTTTCTTTTTCTGTAGTTATAATTTGGAACTAATTTCTTTTTTTTATTTTCCCAAATAAAATGATCTTTAATTTTTTGTGAGGAAAATAAACTATCTAATTTTTCTTTTTTAAATTTCATTATTGCCTCATCTAAACACTTTTTTGGCCTCAAAGGAGAGGTGGGCTGAATACCAATTATAGTTTTTACAAAATTGTTTTTATCGATATGTTTGATTGCATGTAACCATGCACTTTCTGAGGAAGAATTATCTTTTGCATATTTTTTTGGTCTTTTTAAAATTTTTGCACCATATTTTTCTGAAATATTTAAAATTTTATTGGAATCTGAAGTTACCCAAGTTTCATCTATTAATTTCGACAATAAACAAGATTTTATAGACCAAAAAATTAGTTGTTTATTATTTATCTTTATAATATTTTTATTTTTTATTTCTTTAGAGCCTCCTCTTGCTAATATGATTGCTATTATTTTTTTTTTCATTTTTTTCTTAAATATAAAGTAATAACTGATCCATAAAATGGTGGAGAAACAACATTTTTCTTTAAAATATTAAGTAAATTTTTTTTTGTAAAAAAGGGTGTGTCAAAATAAGGATATTCAATATTTATAAGTTCAAAACCATATTTTCTTACAAATCTAATTAATGAGTCTTGTGAAAATAGACTTATGTGGGTTTTATCAAATAACAACCTGAAATTTTTTTTATACCTTCTTGCTGCCGCTGAGTCAAAATCAGGTGTCTCAAGAATTAAAATACCGTTTTTTTTTAAAATTTTTTTAACTTGAATAATAAAATTTTCTGGCTTTGGATGATGCTCGATAAAATGTAAAGCAGTAATTACATCAAAATTTCTTTGTTTATAGTTTTTTAATTCACCAACAAAAATTTCTCCATATTTTTGAGCATTTTTTGACGCATAATGACTTATATCAAGCCCAAACTTTTTCCATTTATTGTTTAATCCTGATAATAGCCAACCATGGCCACAACCAATATCAAGTATTTTTCCAGGTTTTTTTTTTTTTAAATAATCATAAATATGTTTAAGTTGAGATATTTTGTATTTTTTTTCCTTGTAAAGATGTCTAATTTTTCCATCAGGATCTTTAACAATACCATGATATTGTTTTTCAAAAGAATGAATTTTTTTTCTATTAAATTTTACATAAAACCTTTTATTGATTAATAAATTACGAATTTCCGTTAGAAAGTTTTTATTAACCATTTTTTAATTTTTTTTTTAAATTTCTAATTCTGGGTGACTAATTTTGATACTAGGATCACTTAGATTTGGTAGTTTAGATGGGTCAATATTAACACCTGTTTTTCTGACATCAATTTTTATTTGTTCACTTGTTAGTGCCTCTTTACAAATCAGGCTAGACAAACGATCAATATTTCCAATTTTATCAAATTCATTAATAGTAAAAGAAGATTTATTTTTTTTATAATGTTGAAAAAATTTAGCTTCTTCATTTGAAATCTCAATTGTATTTCCCCATCTAATATTTAATAGCCAAAATCCATCTTCTTTTCTAAATCTTACCCTTTCAGGAACTACTATGTTTGCGCCTTTTTCTATTAATTTATTAACAAATGAAAAGTTTTTAAATTTAAAAGGTTTGACTATAAATTCTTTTCCTGGCATTAGTGGGTCTTTTCCATCCATTTTACCTGAAGCAGCATAAGCATCCATTCTACAACCAGATTGGCACACATCAATATAATGACACCCTTTACAACCCTCAAATAAGTAACTTTCATTTCTCCAACTCTTTGTTTTTTTATAAGCTTCTTTTAATCCTATCTCATATACATTTCCATAATTCTTGTCCTCCATCACACATCCATGAGTTTCTCCATTTGAATTAATATTAAACCTGTGTCCTTGCTGTGTTGGACAACCTCTACCAACAAAATCCTGATATTTTTCTAAGTCACCAATCATACATAATGGATAATTTATCAATGTACCTACGCTCATACCAAACTCATTTTTTAATCTAAGTAACTCATCCAAAGATTGTTTGGCGACTTCTTGTTTTGCTGAGTGTTGCTTTTTAACATCTTTTCTATCATATGCAGGTGGAATAACTCGATGTGCAAAAAATTGGGACACTCCAATACTATTTAAAAATTTTCCTGATTTATAAATTGTTTCGTGATTAAGTTGAGTAACAATAGTATTTGCACTTACTCTAATTCCTGCATCCACTGTAGTTTTTATGCCTTCAACAATTTTTTGATAAGATCCTTTGTAAGTGGTTATATAATCAGTCTCTGTTGGAAAATATGAAAACCAAGATGTTAAAACATGATCTAATCCAATTTCTTTTAGCTTTTTCATTTTTTCAGGAGTAGCAAGCATTAAATTGCTATTAAGACTTGTGGAAATATTATTAGCTACCAATTTTTCTAATGCATAGCAAAGTTCTTTGAATTTTGCTAATGGCTCTCCCCCAGACAGAATGACATGAAATACTTTATTTTTAACAAATTCATCAATTAAATAATCAATTTTATTTATATCAAGATTAAATTTTCCAGCATGCTCTTCTCTCCAAGGATTGTAACAATGTCTACACTTTACATTACAGGCTTCTGTCATTTCTAAATTTATGACCGTTGGTGCCGAATATATTTTTTTCTTATAAGAAGTAATTTTCTCTTTGGATTCATAGTTTTCTTCAGAAGGGTATAATCCTTTTTCATGAGACTGAAATCTTTTTAAGTCTTTTTCAGAAAAAAGGTTTTTTTTATTTTTTATCATAATTATAATTCTTAAATTTCTATATCATTATCGATATAAATTAAAATAAATAATTCAAAACTTTAGCAAAATCAGTTCATTATATGAAATGTTTTAAAATAATATCTCTCATTTTACGATTTTTATAGTCATACAAACAAATATCATTTAAATATTTTTTTGATTTTTTTAACCAAATATTATTTTTCATTAAAGATAAATTTTCTAAAATTTTCAATATTTTTTTTTCGTCTATTTTATTCAACCAAAAAAAACCTTTACTATTGAAATTATATTTAGGCCAACCAAAAGATCTTGATTTATCAAAAAAAGTCCTTCCACAAAAAATTGCAGTTTTTTTTCCTCTTGCTAAAGATTCATAACCTAAAGTTGAATGCATAGAAATTACTAGCATGGAACTATCTATTTCGTTATATGATTTATGTTCATTTCTATTAAGATAAATAAACTTTTTACCTTTTAAAATATTAAAATAAAAACTTTTTTCTAAATCTGATGAAGTTCTTGGAAATATAAATAACTGATAATTATTTTTTTTACAAAAATCATGTACTATTGGTAACAGTTTTCGCTCAGGTCTAAAATAATTTTTGAGCTTTTTATTATTAAACTTGTTTTTAAAAATATTAAGGTCAAATTCTGAAATATATAATATTTTTTTTTTATTAAATTTTTTTTTATTTTATACGTATTATTTTCTATAAACCCAATATGTGCAAATTTTGATTTAATTTTTTGTGATAAAATTGAACTATAATACCTATTAAAAGTTAAATAATAATCAATTTGGTATTTAGGTTTTTTTCTTAAATAATCATCACTTTTAAATCTCATCCCATTTTGAACAACTAAAAATTTTACTTTTGGAAGAAATTTTTTAAGTTGTAAAATTTGCAAGTTATTGTCAATCATTGAAAAAACAGCCGAGCATTTATAATATTTAATTGCCTCTAAATAATAATTATTTTGAAAATTTTGGAAAAACAAATTTTTTCTTTTAAAAATTAATTTGAATAAAATAAAAATATTTATTTCGTAAATTGATATATAAGCAGTTTTATTTTTTGGTAGATAATTTTGCAAGTTAGGATTAAGAAAGTTCTCTATGATACAAAATTTTTTTTCTTTTATCTGGAAAACAAATGATTTGAAGGTTAAAATATTTTTTATAAAAACGAGAAAAAAATTATATTTATCACTCATTTTAGTTTTATTTATATGTAATTAGTACAAAGGATATATGTCTTCAGGAGGTTTATCAGTTTTATCTAGACCAATTTTTTTTTTTTTCTTTCTTTTAAAAAAATAAAAACCAACTGTAAATAATATAACAATTAATAATGAATATATTGCAATCCCTACCATAAATTTTTTAAATACTTTTTTAGTTTGAATATTATATTAGTGTTATAATCTAATACAACATTATTATCAAAATACCTTATATCAATACTATACCTCGGCCTCATATTTATTCTTTTATTATCTTGTGCGACCGACCTATGTAACGTAAGAGGATGAAACAAAACTGCTTCTGACTCTTTAGTTTTAACTGTATAAATCAAATTGTCGTCTATTTGATTTTCTAATTCAGCTGAAAAATATCCCTGTCCTTTAATATATTTATGATTAAATAATTTTTTTTTATGAGAAAATTTCACCATTTGTATCGAGTCATTCTCATTTGAACCATTAATAGAAAACCAAAGAGTTCCGGAAAGTTTTTTTTGTAAATTGTTATCTTTTGATACAAACCAAGTACCTTCATCTTGGTGCCAATTATACAAAACTCTTTTCTGATTTGGAAATCTTGCTCTAAAAGTACTTATAGGAAATCTAACTGGATTTTTAAATATTCGTTTAAAGGAGTTTATTACCCCCTCATTCTCTATTATATCAAAAAGTTCCTGGGAATTATTTATCTCATTCATAATTTTAGACCAAACTTCATTTTCAGGTATAAATTTAAATGGTAAATTAAGTTTTTCTGTAATATTTAAATTAGAATCATGTTCAACAATAAGATCTTTAGTTAAAAGATAAATTTTTTTTTGAAGATTTTTTAACTTATTTCCTACTTCAACATGAAATTCCTCAATAAATCCTTGTTCATTAAATTTATTAAATGACATCTTTTTCACCAATTACTATAAAAAACCCTGGATAGTATATTTTATTTTGAATTTTTTTTTTTCCATATTCATAAAGTTCATGCTCTTTATTAAAAATATCCTTCAATTTTTTAGCTTTTTCAAAATGATTAATACTAGTTCCAATAAATTTTATATTATTGTGTTCAAAAACATCTATTACTTCTGATAAAGTATGTTGTGTTTCGTGTGGGTGAAGAACTTGATCTCTAAACCAAGACTTTAAATGTGTTTGATCATTTAATTTATGTATTTCTTTATATCTTTTAAACTTTTGATCCTCGTCTAAATTTTTCAACTCTTCAACGAATTCTAAAAAGGGGGCCCTTCCATACTTGTGATAAAGTCCTATACATATATGAGACTTTTTGTTACCAAATTCACAAGTTTTATTTAAAGCTTTTATACAATCATGAGTATGGTGCAAAACCCCCATACTAATTACTAAATCAAATTTTTTTTTTGGACTAAAATCAAATAAACTTATGTTTTGAAAATTGCTATTATTACTTAAATTTTTAGAGACATTTTCTGCAAATTTGAGTGCCTCAGGATTGTAATCAATCCCCATGATATTTTTATCTGGATAATGATAAGATAAATTGTTAACTAACCAGCCACCACCACAACCAACATCCAGAATACTTTCTGAATTTTTTATTAAGTCTGATAAAAAAGGATAAGTTTTTTCTAGAGGATTTTTTTTTATATTTTCACATGCGTTTGAAATACTCCCATAGATATTAAAAGGCATTATCTTGTAAAAATTAAGAACTTTTTCATCTATATAATTATTCATATCCAAAGATCATATATTTTAATTCATATTCTTAAAAATGAAATCAGAGATTTTTTCTGAAATTATTTTGTATCCTTTATCAGCAGTATGACTTCTATCAACAAAAATAGTTTCACTGATATCATCAAAACAATTCAATAAACTCATATTTTTAATATAATTTGTATCATTTTTTATAGTAAAAAATTTACTTTCAAATTCTTTATTTTTTTTTAAAACAAAATTTTTTTTTTTCCTCACCCTCAAATTCACAATACTTTATTTCAAAATTAGATTTTTTTGATTTAAAAAACAAATCAGGCTGTAAAATATTAAATACTTTAATTTTTTTCATTTCACAAAAGTTACTTATAAAATCTAGTTTAGTTTGATACATATTTTTTGCATAATCACTTACATTAAATTTTTTAAAATGATAAAACTCATCACTTATTTTTTTACTTTTTTTAAAAAACCTTAGTAATATTTTAAGAATTATTTTAAAGGAATTTTTTTCTCTAAAAATACCATTTTTATCGCCCCATAAATAAAAATTTAAAAAAGAATCATAAAGATCTATTCTTTTATATAGCTTACTAAATTCAAAATTCATATCATTGCATCCACTAAAAATAACAACTATCTCTGGCTTTAATTCGTGAAATGCAGAAATAAAAGTATTCAATTCCTCAATACTGGAATGACTTTGTTCAGAAAGATTAATTACATTATAATTTAAATTATATTTAGAATTCAAGAACTCCTCTAATTTATAAGCGGGTGTATTTTCATTTGAGGATGCACCAAAGCCCCAAGCTACTGATCCGCCTAATAAAATAGCATTTTTTTTATACTTAAGATTTTTAAGACTTTTCGACCTTAGTCCATTTTCATTTATTTCAATTGTTTTTAACTTTTGGTTTGGTAAAGATCTCCATCCAGTAAATGGGTGAGGGATAATTTCTAGTTTTTGCTTTAAATCTTTAAAAATTTGCATTGCAATCTCTCTACTTTCAAAAGCATCACTATGCCACCTTTCTACAAATTTTATTTGACTCATATTTTTAATCAGTTTTAAATTTATTTTTATAATTTGTTAATAAAGTAATTAATTGATCTTTTTTTTTAAAAAAAAAATTAAAGATTTTATAAATTGAAGAAAAAATTAAAAAAGTAAAATTTATAAAGATTAATAATAAATATTT